>Ga0214544_1002973_pt1 | contig 35417 bp, 21 predicted proteins | sample CNSS3metaG_FD_160074 | JGI IMG/M metagenome (GOLD analysis project Ga0214544, IMG submission 160074) | Root nodule microbial communities from cowpea collected in UCLA plant growth center, Los Angeles, California, USA - CNSS3 | ecosystem: Host-associated > Plants > Roots > Nodule | place: USA...
TGACACGTGTCCAAATTACCTTAAGAGGTAAAAAAATAAAAAATTTTGAAATTGAACAAATTCAGAGAAAATGACACGTGTAATTTTTTGCTTTTTGTGATTCTTTGAATTGTATTATAAATAGATTTATTATTGAAAAAAAATGGAGGATATCAATATATTTTTCAATCCCAGAATCACTAAAATAGAGAAATACATACTTTACAAGCTCATCATCATAGAAAGAGAAGTTATCATATAGAAGAATGCAAATAGTGATTGTAGTGCATATATTAACATCTAGGTTTGCTCAAATTACTATCTCACACACTATTTATCGTAAGTTTGTTGAGAAGCTTCGGTTCAGTTTACAAAATATAGTACTTTTAAAAAGTTAAAAGTTAAGATTTTATAGAAATTACTTTTAGTCAAATCTCTCATGGAAACGTTTGATAAAGAAGATAATAATCTAACTTTCAATCTTCATGAGTTAAACTAAAACAAACATAAAAGATGTAATGTTACTCTTATTAAAATATTCAAGATGATAATAAATTAATTTTTTAATAAAAAATATCTTTCTCTTTCCTTTTATCTTAAACATATATAACATTATCAAAAACTATTTTTTACTATTATTGATAAAGTGGTAAATTTATAATTTTAAGATTAGAAACTTTATTACCACAATTTAAATAAGAAAATCATAAAAATAACCTGAACTAACGACTCAAAGTTTATAATGCTTTGGAAAAACATCAAAATACCCTGAACAATTAGTTTATTTTAATTTAGGAAAAAAGAGCCTAACAAACAAAGTCATTTATAAATTTTATTTCACCGGAAATTATTTCCAAAGTTAATGAATTCACTATGGGTTTAAATTGTCATTTTTATCCTTCTTATCGTATTTGATACACAAATAATAAATTCAACCCGGTTGAAAATTTTTATTGTTGTTCTTTCATTTAAAATACATGTATATGTTATGTAAATAATTTAGACATTTTATTTAAATAACGAAATTAGCAAAATTCCTTAACGATAAAAGGTTTATTAAGCTTTAGAAAACTCACAATGACATCAAATTATTATTATTTTTTTTTTAAGTCTAATAGTCATATTGTACCACGTAACTTTTTTCTAAAAATGAATGGATTCACTCTGCTGAGTTGATATTTTATTCCTGTCTGTATTCATTAAAACGATATACTTAATAACCTGAAAAAGTTTCACTTCTGGACTTAATAATAAATGTTAAATAACATCCCTCTAACTAAAAAATAAAGTTAATAGCTTCACTTTTAAAATTTTCGAAAATTTCAAATCAATTATAATTTTCATGAAATTACATCGTAAATATATTAGTAACTATTAAAACGATAAATTAAATCTTTATCTATTTTAGAATTTTATTTAGATTTTTTTTTCAAAACTAGGTCCACTTGTGATACTTTTTACATAATCTTCTGTCAAAAGTCTATATTATGTAATGTAAAAGCATCTTCCCATATATAACCAAGTGATATAATAATGTTGAAGAATCATTTCAATTTTCATTCATTATGATTTTTTTTTTTTCGTTTTTGAATTTATGCTTCACTACATGGTATTCTGATTTTTTGTTCTTTTCCATTTTCTCTTTCTCACATTCCTACAAATGGCAATAAATAAATCAGTTTATATATAGATAATAAAAATAAGCAGTGACATTGATATTTTGAAGGCATCTACAGAAGTATATTATTGATGTATTCTGGACATGCATAACTAGGATGCTTGTTCATTGTACATTGTACATTCTAATTTTCTGCTAATCCTACATAACTTAGATTTTGTTTGAATGTGTCTATTTGCAGATCACATAATGGTATTGAACCATTACCAAATCAACAGATACTCTATTACACTTTAACATCACTCCGTGATTGTTGCAGCATGGTCTATCAGATAAAATGCTGACATAACATCATGAGTAAAGTAAACACTGAGCCGTCAAAAAATATCCATATCAATGGAGCTAGCTAGCACTCCATCATCTTCCCATTTTATATCCTTCGCCACTGGATCTTTTCCTATCAGTTTTAGAGGAACATCTAATGGAGGTGGAGTCTGCATCAAAAAGATAACTCATTCATCACTGCAGTAATAAGCAGTTAACAACTTCAACAAGTTCTAAAAACATGATTAGAGTGGCTGTTGTCTTTTTTTCTTTTTCTGGTTAAAAAAGTGTAGAGGGTAGTACCGTTGGGTATTCAAATACGAGTTTAAGTCTCACGTCGAGTAAATCTTATTGTTTCTCTCCAATAAATAGTGACAGACCTACGTGTATATTAGGATGTGTAAGTACCTCTGATTTTCTTAAAATTATTACCGTACCATGTATTTGAAAAAAAATTATTTTGCCTCCTTAATTTTATATATTTGAACTCGTTGGTCGCTGTTTTATAATAGGCTTATGTGTAATTTAAAGTGTACAACTACACTACTTGACTTGTTTTTACTGACTTAAGTTCTTAGATCCGTTAGTGCCGGTGAACCTCCTCCCTTGATACACCCATCAAGTAGTTGTCCCATTCAATTCCACTACTTTGACCAACCCTAAATTGGCTTATACAGAGATATGTGGCACGATGATGATAGAGATTGAATGTTCTTGAGGTCCTTGAATGCAGCTTTTGTCAGCAAATGTAGTCCCCACATCAGGACCTTATGGACTAGTTTGGATTATAAATTCAAAATTGACCAATTAAATGCATTTTTAGGGATATTTGAGGTAATCGGTATTTTTCTAATCACTGACTTGAAAAGTAATAACAAGGATTTTACCATGTTGCGGATTAGAGGCCAATTGATTCCACGGAAAAAAGGGTGTTGTTTGATTTCATTTGCACCAGTGGTTGAACCTAGACGACTTGTTGGATCTCTCTGCAGTAGTGCATTAATCAACTGTCTGGCTGCAAGACTAGCCTGAAAATTTTCAGAACTGTATCAGTTCATGTAAGATCAAAAACAGTAGCATAGTGAATTGTGATAATTTGCACATTTTTTGTGAGATGTATCTATGGATCTCAAAAGACCACTTCCTCTGTCAAACAATGTATTATTTTTCACATCTATAGAGAAATTTGAAATCAAGATCCTATGTATTTGAGTGGCTGTGAACTTACGATTTTCTACATCAGTTTCACTACCCATTATTTGAAGTTGGGAATTACATGTAATTTATGCAGAAAGTTGTAAGTTGAAGTAATTAAAAAAATGAAGCACTATTTTTTTGTGTACCGGGATGCTGCTTGGAAAGGTAAGATCCTTGTGTAAGATGTTGGAAAATGTCCTCTGTCTGTTCTTTCCTCTAAATGGTGTACGACCATACAGCATCTCATACAATAAGATACCTAAACAGAGAGAAACAGAATTGTTAATGTCAAAAATAAAGAAAAAGAAAAAACCTACCCTTTTGAATCCTTGTGTCTTTATTAAGAACCATTTCAGCCTAATTCATTTTATCAATGATTAGTAACAAAATAAAGCTTCATAGTTGGTATTCAAGCATAAGGATGAAAGTGATTACCAAGGGTCCACCAATCTATAGCGCTAGTATGCCCAGCTCCAGTTATAATTTCCTGAAATCAATCAAGCACCTTAAAAAGCTTAAAAGATGATAATGACAATGATATATTAATGACATATAACAACAAATGAATAACAAAATAACGTTGTTATGATTTGAATAGACTATAATAAACGTCCTCAAGTTTGATTGTGTATGAAGCAGAATTGAAATCACCATACAGGGGCAATATATTCTTCAGTTCCAACAAATGAGTTTGATTGTGTAATTGGCTCTGCAACAAGTATTGGTGGTGGTTCACTTCGTGATTTTCTTCTTTTACCAGGTAATGCTTGCTTCACAACCTGTAAAAATTAACTTTAATTTAAGCATCTAACCTTAGTATATCAGTTCCTTTACTAACCTAAAGATGCAACTACAGATAAGGACAAGACATAGTTTTTATGTAATGATTGTTAAGAAAAGTGTCATTACTACTAGATACCTGGTGACTCTAAAACAGGACAACAATAACAAAATTGTTTTTTTCAAATATCAGTAGATAAAATGCATTATATCTACTGATATTTAAAGCCTGGGGTAACACTTTTTTCTACCACAACTAGATCATTGGAGAAGTGTGATACACCAATTAATATCATGTATTGGTCAAGAATTTCCAATAACTTATAAAAAAAATTGACCATGCTTATGCAGGAATAAGGATACGCACCTGGGGTTTACACGATGTCATAGATGATAGATCAAAGTCAGTTAATACAACATGACCATCCTTCTGAAGTAAGATATTTTCAGGCTTTAAGTCACGATAAATTATACCTAGACAGGTTCAATAAAAGAAAACAATATTCAGATAACCTAAGATTCAGTATCTACCTTTTCCTCTCATTGTTGTGCATAATAAAAAATATTCTATCAGGACATGTTGCTTCCGAAACAATCACATGGACTATGTTGGCATAGCATACAAAAATATAAAAAAGATATAGTAACGGTATGATCAAACACAAGATAAGACAAGAAAACCTTGAACACTGCTAAAATACATGGAAAAATTGTAAGGAAGGAAAACCTTGAACACTGCTAAACCTGCAAAGTTTTTTGATGATCTGTCTTTTTTACCAAAGACAGAGGCACTCTCTCATATGATTGATGGGATTATTGCGCTTCAGCACAGTGTCTCATTGGACATAGCTAGCAAAAGTGAGTACAATATCTTCAAAATGTGTTGAACCTAACCTACACTAATAGTTACTTTTAGTTCAAGTGAAGCTTCTTTTTGCCTGATTTGCTTTACATAAACACTGTCTTCTAAATTATAACCTCAGATTTTTTAATGGTTGGAGTTTTTGCTAAGCTGTCAACTGGCAATGCTGAAGGAATGAATTCTAACTTAACAGTGAACACCAAAAGTAGCATAGAAAATCATATGAACGTTACCTATGCCAGCTTAGAGATCAAAGATATATTGAATACAAAAGTGCTTAAGAATGTATATGAACTATTCAAAATGAAGAAGATACACTGAGCAGCTTACCTAGAAAGTGGAGATATTCCAAACCAATGACAACCTCTGCCGCATAGAATCTGGATACATGATTGATAAAATTAACAAAAAAGATAACGGTCTGCATTATAAATATATTCATCGTTTTTAATAGTTCAAGGTATAATATGTCCAGGTTGATGAATGTAGTGAGTATTCAATCTCATTTGTTATAGAATAGTTATTAGTCTAGTTTGTGTTATTAGGAAACTAAAAGTACCTTGCTGATTCTTCTCTGAAAATCTTCATTGGTTGTCTGTCAAGCAATGCAAATAATTCTCCTCCGTGGCAGAAGTCAGAAATCAAACATACATGTGTAGAAGTCTGTTAAGACAAAGAACTGTTAGAACAATTGGCAAGAACCAACTCAGTTGGGAGCCCAAGTTATTAGAGATGTAATTAGTGATTAGTTTATAAGCATATTTAAAAGGATTGGTAGTCACTTTGTGCTTACCCTTCTCATTACCAATAATCTTATTTTTCAGTTTTTACTGTTGTAAATAGCAGTTTGTTAGTGGTTTATATTTACCTGAAATGAGGTGTATAGTGTTGGAAGAAAAGGGTGATCCAATAATGATATAATCTCTCTCTCAATGCATGACCGGTGAACCTGTAATAGTAATCAGTTAATCATAGAAATATGTTGAGTGAGATTGTGAAGAAACTATAACTTTCATGAACGGAAAAAGGGGTATCAGATTGTGAAGAAACTTCAACACACAAGCCTAAATTAATATGTTTTACTTATATTTGAAAGACTAGGGTGCAAGGTTAAGTGTTTTTCTTTTCAGATGCTGACAACCAAGAATACATAAGAGCCATGACTTTTTGAGAACCCTTAGTTCAATTCTCAAGTCTCAACATTCATTATTGTGCTATGCATTTGTGATTTTTTCCTTTCAAGTTGAAAATAAGAAGTAGTAATAATAACAAAAGGCATGTATTTTCAAAGTAAAATCATAGAATCTTCAAGAAGAAACTAGTGACTCTTACATATCCAGACCTTATTACGATTTAGCATGACAGACTTTTCCATTGCTTTCATTGCATATAGTTCACCAGTGCCTTTGAGTTCCACCAAATGAACACTGCAGCAAAAAACACAGTGATGTCTTGATTAATTAGCAGAGAACTTTTATTCTATGATCCTGAAAATTTTGGGACCACAAATTCTTGAGGTGACCTTAGAAATTGATTACTTGATAATCACATCATTGTTATTGTATTATGATGCCTTTGCATTGTCCAAGAGATCTTTTATAGGCTAATTGTGGTAGATGTAAGAAAATGTTTGTGGAAAAAACTGAAATCTACCTGCCAGTATCTCCACAACCTAGTGGCCTTATGGGCACAAAATGTTGCAGACCAATTTTTTCGCCTCTTGCAGTAACCTGAAAGAGTCAAAGAAACAAATTAACGAAAATAAGGCATATTTCTACCACAGACCAACACAGGCTAGCTTTAAACACACATCATATTAATTAATTTTAAAAGTGTTACAACCACACCTCATAAGCACCTCATTAAAGGATTTATTTAGAAAAACTCCTTATAACTAACCTTCCCTTGACTAAAACTGATTTATACATTAACTAACCAGTAAAAATAATTTCTTACTTGGTCTGAGAATGCAGGACTTAAACCCATCCCAACTCAACTTTTTCTAACTTGGATCCAACTTGACCTAAGTCCAACCCAACTCAGTTTGACACGAGTCTAGTCTAACTCGACATCATATGGGCCTGACTCAACTGAACATGACATGGGCTTGACCTGACACAACCTAACATAGGCTTGGCCTGACCTAGCCCTAACTGACCTTGGTTTGGCCTAGCCCATATTGATTTAGGTTCTAATATGACATGACTCGACAAAGTCATACAAAGGAAGTGAAATGCATGAACAGGTATGTACCTTTTGTATTGCTATCCAAGAAGGATTATCCTTTCTGTGAGGTCGTGGATAGACAGGTTGGGAATGAACTGCCCACAAATCTTCTGGCCTCTGCAACATAACAGATTCATTTGATATCAGCAAATATGACTGACAAAAAATACCATATCACTCTTCTTCAAATGACACAACTATTACGAATATAAAATAATGCATTATAGGAAATCCAAAAAAATATATACACAGGTAGGGTGTTGCTAACCCAAATGGAAATACCTTACCAAGTTGGCATCGGGAAGTTCTCGGACAGCTTCATCCACATTTTCTGCAGTGGCTTTCACCTAATATGAGAGGTAAATGATGAAGATAATCAAATAAAGTATGCAAAGAAATTTACATGAGGAACTCAACTTTATACTGGAATTCTACAAACAACCTTTTATATTGACATTAGAATACTCGAACCAGTAAGTGAAAAGCTAAGACTGAAAAGACAATACTCACCAACTTAGCACTCTGTAGCTCAGTTGTCTCAGACAAGCGGTTTTTTAAGGGTTCTACATGATCACTTCCATCTAGTTGAACGCCAATGAAGTATTGAAGTTCGCCCTAAACACAAATCGTTCAAAATGACATAAAAAACTAAAATGAGGGGAAGACAATGTATTGTTTCATAGATACTGAATGCTCGAGACTCAAATTATTTGTTTTCTTGCATAACAATATCACAATCACCTTTTGGTCACGCATAGGTTGCAAGTGAAACAAATTCCAAAACTTCTTTCCTACATGATAGAAATTAGAAAATTTGAACAGGTAAACAATAAATAAACAAAAATAATGCTAGATTTGAAAAATGAAAACACATTATCTAAATCAATTGCCACCCAACTTTAAATAGAAAAAAAAATGAATAAAGAAAGTGTATGACTGAAGAGAGAAAGTCATCAGAAGTATGGATGTAATTTGACCGGTTATTTACCACTCTTAGTATAGTTGATCAACTGAACAGTGATTTCCCTCTGTTCTCTGATAGCATCCCTTATCTTAGAAACAGTTGCCTGATCTGTTTCTGGTCCTTGAAGAAACCTATACAAGTGAACTGTCATATTACTAACATTGCAATCAAAAGCTTGCATTAAGTTTATCAGTCTAAAAATGTCAGAAACAGGACATGATATCTTAATGAATAAATTTCTCTAACTAAATTGATGATGTATTCTTCTTTGAAAGACAAAAGTTCAGGATTACTCAAAAGACAAAGGTGATTGACACATTTCTTACTTATCACTACCCTGGTTTATGAAATTGTATGCCATGCATTCTTCTATTGACGTGAACTTCTAAATGATTGAAGAAAATACATTCAAACGACAGAGTACTACACAATCAGGAAAAACATTGACCAACTTCTCTAGTTGGTAAGAAACAGTGTGATACTGAAATGGAAACTAATTTATTAAAAGTAGACAGAAATCCATCAGAAGAGTGTTTCCGAGAGAGAAGACAGCACTGAAGAAAAATGAAACTCTTTTTGTATACAAAGATATAGAAAAGTTTATACCGACAATTTCGTCCCAGAATTTCTTCTCGTGTATATTCTGTAAGCTCAAGAAAGCTATCAGATGCAAATATCTGCGCAGAAAGCAATAGTATTACTTAAAAGCTATATTTTCAACAAACACAACAAGTATATATTCTGCATACACATGCTACATGTGATCATCCATAACTGCTTCTATGTCTTCAATGAATAGTATATAGATCAAGCAACCAAGTGAATTTAGAGGGTTGAGGCACCTTAAGAGAAAAAAAACTGTCTTACAATTGGGTTATCTGGCAGTCTAGGATCAGAAATCACGAAGTTCTTTTCTATCCGCTCCAATGTGGTTGCTAGATCAATTCCTTGCCTCATGTCCCTTTCTCTCAGTGAGTTCTCCAAATTGTTCGACCACTCTATTTCTTTGGTCATCAAAACCTCAGGTTCAACAACGTACTTCTCCTCATCTCTCCCACCATAACTCTGAGATTTCCCTTTAAGACTGCAATGAAAGGAAAAGAATTTCAAGAACACACAATGAATTTCAAGAACATTCAGAATAACCCAATAGGAGATAGCTAGTGAATCGAATGTAAGCAAAACAGAAAAGCTTTAAAAATTTATTTTTTAGCAGGTGTTCTGATCCTATAAAGAATTGATTTTTGGCTAAGCTATAAAGAAATTAATACCCCTTGAGAGAAATCCGTCCTGATCGTGATGTTCTGATCTTTTCCTGATTAGAACTTATTCGTGGGATGTTAAGTGGAGAAGGTTGTCTACCAGGTGTGCTTGTATTCCCAGCAACAGCAGACTTCGGCAAAACAAAATCAAGGTTCATTTTCTGTTCCACTTCTTGCATGGAGGCAGTATCATCACTCCTATTACTAATAATAGATTTTGGGTCCTTAACAGTTTGCACAACCTCGGTGATGGAACCCAAAGCTTTTTCCTTTTGACGAGCTGGTAAATGAAATTAAATCATTACATATAAACACAGAACATCAGACATTACTAAAAATGGCTCAATATATTACCATCATATCGAATTAATGACTTGGGTAATCCATTTGGTCGTAACGCCTTTTCATTCACTCCTTCAGTGTACTTGCTCACCTCAACCTGCATTCTGTAGTAATAACTGTATTAAGCAGTAAGCATATTTATTTCGGATGTTACTAACAAAAACTGTTAGATACTTAGAATTCACATTCCAGATAACACCATTTTCCCTGAAAGCACACTACTTGATTTGTTAATGCTAAAATTTGTAGAAGGATCATAACTATTCTCTTAAATGCATAGCTTTTCTTTTCTTTCTTTTTCAATTTTCACTCAAATGTACTAATAGAGTTTCAATACTACCATCTTCACCTGCATTCCACATCCTTTGAGCTCTCAGGTAAGACCTCATCTTTGCAGCCCAAAGATGAAAGTTCTCACTAGAAAAAATGGGCGGTGAAGGTAAAGAATTATTGGAAGCCATTTTTGTTTCGAAGGATTTTTGCGTGTGGTTTTTCTCATTAGCTTTTTCAGCTTCTCTTTTTTCTCTCACAGTCCCTCAAAAAAACTTTAAACTTTGATACCATGATAAAGTGTTAACAATAATGCTTCAGAATCACAGACTCACATCATAGAAAATGAAACTAAAGAGCTGCTTCTGTAAATCTAAAGGAAGTGTTCATCGAAATCTAATGAGAAACAGATTATTTTAATTTAGAAAGGCAATAAATGTAACAAAAACCCATCAGAAGTTAGCCTATGAGACAGTAATAAACTCCTCAAATTCTACCATACTTGATGCATAAATAATGAACAAAAACCTTGTTCTGAACTTCTACTTCATAATGAAAAAAATGAGAACCCTAGTATGCATCCTCATCACTTTATATTGTTTCTAAACCCAGCGTTTTGTTTCAAACCTTTGGATTGGTTAACATAAAAGCTAACCACAGTTGTAGTTAGCCCAATAGGACTTCCCTGATCAAGTAAATCAGGAAAACCAGGAAAAACCAGATAGGAAAGGCAGAACTGACCCGATGAATTTGATAGTATTGCCTTGGTTATCTTTGATGGGGGTGACAGTGAGAAGATTCCAGAATGGAGTTCCATTTTTCTTGTAGTTTAATAGTCTGCCACAATAACTTCTTCCATTTCTAGTTGCATCCCGAATTTTCGCCACTTCATTCTTGTCTGTATCAGGCCCCTGAAGAAATCGACTGAAACCAGAAATTGGATGCTTCATTAATAACTATGCATTCTTTAGTTAAACATCTTAATTAACATAAATTTCCCATGTGCACAGTATGTTTTCCTCAGCTAACTACTTTTGGTGAAAATGGGTAGCTATAAGGGTGATTGAAATTTGAAACAACATATATTGCTACTGTGAAGGCAGAAAATGCTCACCAATTCCTTCCAATAATCTCCTTAGAAGAATAGCCAGTCATGGTGAAAAAACCACTACTGGCATACATGATTGGACAGTCTGGTTTAGTTGCATCAGAGACAACAAATGTCTGTTGCAGCGTCGCCAATGCATCCCTCAACTCTTGTGACACCCTTAACACCCCTGATGATGACTCAGATCCAAAATTTGAATCCCCAGAAGTCCTTGTTGATTCAGCAAATCTATCTGATAAGTTTCTGGCTCTGTCACCATCAAAAGAGGCACTGGTTTTGAAGTTCCCAGAGTTCACCACAAGACCCCATTCAGCAGTTCTTTCAGCTATGTTTGCTTCAGTTAAAACTTGTTGATCAGAAGAAGACTTGTCCTTCAGATGATTCCCCAAGTAATTTTCTTCACTTGTTCTTTTATCATTTGTTGCTGAGTTGCTATCAACTGCAGCACCAGGGTCCCTAGCAAATGCCATCCACTTGTTTGCAGAATTAGAGGAAGAAATTGCAGAAGCTCCATCGAATCTCACAGCTTTTGTATCATCTTCCTCTCTTCTGATCCTCTGCTGTCCAACATTTTGACTCTCGCGCAATTCAAATATTGGAAATGAATCTGCTTGATCACTGCTGCCATCAGAATCATGCTTTGTAGACACTTTCTGTTTCTCCATTTATGAGTTATCTCTGTTGATGATTACTACAGACCAGGCACCACCACCAACACCTAAGGTTCTGTTGGAATGAGAAAGAATTAATGAGTCTAAGTACATAACGTACATGCAATAAATAACACATGAAAAGCACAACAAAACTAGCCCAAAATTCACCAAATTGTGCAGAAAGAGAGAGAGGGACAGAGTTTCCTCTGGTAAAAGTAATCACACACAGTCTCTTTGGGAAAGAAACATTGAAACGTGAAAACTTTGTAACGAAAACATGAAAATGGTCTTGTGATTCGGTTGCACAATTAACCTTTCTCTCTAATGTCTTTCCGCTTTCACTTCATGTTGGACCTCAAATAGAAAAGATAACGTTCGAGGTTCACATAAACACAATAAATACGCCCCAACACTTGCTCAATATTTCTCTTTAAAAAAAAAAACACAAAAATATTCTTGAGGCAAGAGCAAACGTGTAATATCCATTTCATACACCATTTATTTTGTCCACCTTCTCGGTTGGAAATAAGTAAAAGAACAAAAAAAAAACAAAAGCTGGAATATCACATTTTTTAACGTTCGAAATTCACTACTATTGACGTAGACTTCATCGGATTCTACTCTCTTCATGTTCAGTGGTTTTCCCTTGAATCTTCTCCAGTAAATTTTGATCTTAAAACTGTAAACAGATATCAGTTCTAAAAAAGAGCACAACAACGTAAAACTGTGACATTTAACCATGAATCAGACATGTAAGATTGAGACAACAATTTATATTTGTTTTACACAGTTAAGGATAAACCAGATTCATCCTCGAAGTGGTAAAAGTTGTGATCATCCCTGAAGAAGTAAAAATAATGAATTGGGAAGGTGGGGTCGGAAAAAATTGTGAGGCCAGAAAGTATTTGGCGTGGCACATTATTGGAGATAAATTTCACTATCAAAATTTAATATTTGGGTTCCCTTTAGAAAGATGACAAGTGGGAATAATAGAGGGGAAGGTGATATGTGGCATTGCGATGTGGTGGTAGAAACTTCCACGACAGCAGACATAAGAACGCTAAGTAACTCTGTCAGCCATGCATAGGCGCATTATCGTGTGATACAGATAGCACGTGGGAGTGATTAAGCTTTGCCTTAAAACCCAAACACGTTTCGACAACAATTGATCGACAACATTCGGGACACAAGGTAACATTAGATCCACTCAGGTGTACCTTTTACTGAGTTGTGTTTGATTCCTTCTAAGTTTTTGCTAATGTAACGATGGTGAAAACTTATTATTTTTATTTACTTACAATTTACAAATGCTTTTGTGCTAGTACTAACAATACCCTGTCATGGATTTTTAAAAAAATAATATATATTTAAGTTTATACAAATGCAATTAGAATTTAACATAATTATTTTATTTTGTAAATTAAAATCATAATATTTTTTTTGGAAAATTGTATTTAAGTTATTTATATAATTAATTAAAATAAAGAGTTTAAATTTAAATAGAGTAACAACTAATAATTTTATATATTATGAAATTAAATAATTGAGTATTCCATTTCAGTATGTAAAAATAAATCATTTCTGTAAACTTAAAATAAATTTAATAATGAATTAAAAAACTATTATGATAGTAATAATTGAATGAATTTAATTATTGTACTCTGAATTCTTTTTCCTCAATAAAATAAATAAATAACCTTAAATTACAAGTGAATGGTTTATAATTTATAACAAACTTAAATTATAATTTAGATTTTTTTTTAAGTTATTTTAAAATTTAGGTAACGTTCTCGTTAGATGAAAATTTTATTAAAAAAAGAAAAAGGAAAAGAAAAGAAAATTTTAGTAATTACAACAAAACTATATCACATAAATAGTCAAAAAATATATATTATGAAAAAAAAAACACATGATTTTTTCATGAAAATCATTATGTATTTTGAACTATATATACTAAAAAAACACAAATTCCTCGTCATATTAAAAAAAATTATCATTAGTCATTTCTTTCACATTCCAAAAAGGTCTTTAATTTTTAGAATTTTTTACTTTGGAAATTTTAATATTAACTTTCTTTGGCTACTCATATCAGATTTTCTTATTGTTTGAACTTACTCATCATCCTCTTCAGTATTAGAAAATTATCTCTTATCAATCTTATTAGTCTATTTAGTAGTTATTTGCAATTCCTCCATAAAACAAGCTTCCTTATATGTCAAAGGATTAAGAACCTCCTCTTAAAGATGGCAAATAAATTCGTTTCCGTGGGTATTGCCCGAACCCGTCTCCGTTTTGACGGGGAATCCCCGCATTGACTGGGTATAGGTATGAGTATGGGGAATCCCCACCATATCTCCATCTCTATTTAAATTATTAAAATATTCACAATTAATTAAATAACCCATATAATATATATATATATATATATATATATATATATATATATATACTTTCAATTTTTATTTCTTTTAATTATTTGATTTATCATGAAACTCATTCGCATCTCCAATATTTTTTTCATCTTATCATGACATTTATGTAATTATGTTAAAATGATGTATGTCAATTAAAAAATTTTATGTCTCACATTTGAATATTTATTATTTTTAATATTTTTATTTATTATATATTTTCTTTTCACATAAGAATGTTTAGTACTTTCAATTTAAGTGTTTAATAACATAAACCTTTCATTTATTAGGTAATATAAAAAAAATATTTACTTATTATTATTCATTTGTGTTTCATTTGAAGAACTTTTTTGTTTCACTAAAACGATTTTCGTTATTTCTCAACCATTGAGTATATATATTGATATTTGAAAAGTTTTCTTAGATTTCTAAGGTATTTTTCATCTTATCATACTCTTAATTATACATATTTATTTTTCTTTGTACGATTTATTTCAATAGTCTCTCAAATTATTTCTAAGACACACATTTGTTAATTTTTTAATATTTTTATTTGTTGTTTATTTTCATCATGCAGAATAATATTTCGATATATTTTATCTAATTATTTTTTATTTTCTAACTTATTATCAATCATACTATAATTTTTTCGCTATAATTGTATAAATAACTTTTATTTACTACAATATAAAATTTTAATGTAATTGCCATGAATATTTTTTTATTACCATCCAACATATATTGGAGTTCAAAAGATACAAGATCTATGTCAAAATTTTATTATTATGTTTATTATTTATTCTTTGCGTCATTTTGATCAAATGATGTATTATAACTTTTGTTAGTGTATAAAAAAGATATTCATTAGAATTTAAAAAATTGAAATAAACAAACATTTAAAATATATTTTAATTTGAATATTTGTTTTCCTTTTATATTTTTGTTAATATTTTTAAAATTTATCAACTAAGTTTCGTTAATATTTGCAAATTTAATAAATGTTTTGATTCTCATAAAATTTTATTTGGTATTCTAATCTAAAATTTAAACAATTATAATTTATTTCAAAGTATTTGATATCGAAGAAACAATCATCCTCCTAATATTGAATATTTGATAATATTATGTTTCCTTACCTGTAATTTTTTATTATTTTATAAAAATTAATTAAAATTAATATTGAAGTAGTATGAAAACGGGTACGGGTACGAGATTATACCCGTTACCCGGTGGAGATGGGAATGGGACAAAAGTTTGATATCCGTTGAGTTTGGATATGGGAATGAATTTTTTCTATGGGGATGGGTATGGGATAGCAAAATTCGTCCCCGTCCTGTTGCCATCCCTACCTCCTCTGAAGGAGTTTAATTTAATTATCGTAAATCCTGCAAACTATTAACAATTAGAGTAACATCCTCCATGAAAGACATATCAATCAAGAAATCAAATTCCACTAGGACGTCATCATCTACATCCTTAACAAAAGAATATTCATTCACAATGCAAATTTCAACGACCAAAACCCTTCACATGTCTTCCAAAAAAAGCAAATTCATGAAACTTTATTTTATTAAGTGGAATTTCCATTGATCCAAATGTTTCGAAGTCACATTAATTTTCGAAGTCACATCAATTTTCTTTACAAAAAGTGTAAATATATAAGCAATTTATCCTTTTTGTTAACAAAATATATCCGCACAAATAATCTTTGCGTTCCATTAAACCAAGATAAACATCTTCAAATATTTGCATAGAGACTCTATCCCCTTTATAAGAAGAGAAAGTAAATGGAACAAAAGAATATCATCAAAGTATTATTAAGGATGTGATATGAAAAACGTTTGTTTTTGTACTCACATTTAAAAAAAAAATAGAAAAAATATGATTTTTCGTAACCTTGATCCTTAAGTAACGTAAAAAAAATATAATCCTCCCTCCAACCAGTCACCCGCACCCAAATCTACACTCTCATTCCACAAACTCCTATTCTAGTCGTATAAGTGAACCTTTCAGTATTGTTCTCCTCAGCAACAAAACTAATGAAGCAGGTTGAAGCTTTTAAAAATTTACAATTTATAATCTTCGTAAAGTATGAATTGGTTCCATTATATCAGATAGAACCAATTAAAACAATTTGAAATATGTACTTTGATCAAAGACTTGGAAATAACAAAATGACATAGGTTGATACCTAAACAAAAAAAAATATATATATATATATATATATATATATATATATATAAATTTTCTTTTTTTTATTTTACTCTAAAAATAATCATGTGACCATGTGTCACTGGACACTTGAGATAAAGTTATTTTTACAAAGTGATTGAACTCAACTCTTATTTGTTGTCATTACAAAATATAAATCCATTTGAAACTTGAAAAACAGTAAAAAAGAAACAAATATATTTTCCAAATACATAATGTCACCAATATTTTTACTTACAATGGTAACGGGACACGTAACATTCTTCTTGCCCAAATTATTGACTTGTAACATTGTTTCATTACAAAGACCATTTTCTCTGCCAACGTTTCTCAAATTCAATGTCAATTATTCAAATAAAAATAAATATTAGCAAATAATAGCGTTCAAATGCAGTATAGAAACCAGCACATAAATAACCAAGTGGGTCAACAACCAAATCAATATTCCCAAATCCCTATAGCCAACAATGTACCATCCAACCAAAAAAGCCTATTGCCCACGATGAGCTGCATTTGCAAGCTGCCCCAATTACATGCTTTCTACCTCAATAAATTTCAACCTTCTAGAATTGATAGTCAATGTCCCAAAAGAAGCTACTGGTTGAAAGGGTAATCACAAGATTGACTGAAATTTTGTAGAATGTAGTCACAAGGACGTCAACTCTCAAGTTACGACATCTTAAATCGACTAAAATATATGATGCAAGTATAGAAGACTTTGAGAGCTTTCCTCCAAGTTTCATGAAACTAAGTTCAAATCTAATATGAACAATGACCAAGTATTAAGAAAAATAAACCTCAGAATGCATTATAAATTCAGAACTATTTTGATAAATAAAACCCCCCAGCATGTGCATTGAAATTTAAACTACATTAACAATTTCTTCACACGGTGGTACAATACAACACATACCGAAAGCTGGGAAGCTTTTTTTTCCAAACTTTCTGCTATAAGGGTTTTCTATCGCCAAACATATGTATACAAGTATTGTCACTAAAATACAAGTTAATTTAACAGTAAATTCAATTCTTTCGTGTTGCTGCCCCGTGTTGTAAAATAAGGAAACAGCATGTTATACAATTTACACCATTTAGAAAAGAAAATCTAGATTCAAGTAATCACCAAATGCGGTTAAGTTTAGACTTCTGACGGAATTGCTTTTTTGTGGTACACCATGGACCAGGAAAGCTGCTCAACTGTACATCAGAGAAAACAATTACCCTCAGAGAAACGTACTCGTGTGTAACCGACAATCAAGTTGGCACAAGATTATTAAGAAAAAAAATCAATTTATCCGAAAGTCAATGCAGTTTTATAGATGGTTTCAATACTTAGTAATTGACATAAAGTTGGCATCCTCTGCAGCAGACAAAAATTGAACATTAATCAGACTAAGTGGATAACTCACACTGCCAATAATCGTTCCACCAAACCATGCAGTATCCACGCCGAAGGGAGGAGGTATGACTTTAATTCCATTGGATATATAAGGAGGAAGTGCCGAATGAAGCTCCTTTTCTAACCTTTCTGAAACGGAACAATCCCAAAAGTTTAATTAAAAATCTTAAGTTGTTCCATTTCATCATTCTGCTTTGTTGCAAAGATGTAAATGGCCCATATATATATATATATATATAAAGAGAGAGAGACCTGCTAAACCAGGTAAACAGGCAGTTCCCCCTGATAAGACAACAGTCTTGTACCAATCGTTGTTAACTGCTAATTCTGCAGAATAGCAGTGATCCATACAAAGTGCGATGGCCTGATGCAAACCCATTGCTCGCCTAGACCAAGAAATAAAAAATACATCAAGATTCAATTCTGAAAAATATAAGCAACTAAAGCCCAGTGTTAGGGCTCATGTTACACGTTCACAAACTCCTAACACGTGTTGTGTATACCTCCCACTCTTTTTTAATCTCAAGTTACCTACAATTTGTAGTTGGAGTGGGCTCGTTCATTTTTCCATTTGTAAAATACACTAGTTCTTTTTATTACCAGATTGAAAAAGAAAAGTAGAATTAGGATAAGACATAAATCTCCCAATACAATAATAATTCATCAAGCCTCCATCTAAATCTAAAAAAGAGTAACACACCTTAAATCATTGAAAAAATTTAAAAGTTGGGAAAAACAAAACTAAAATGAAAAATGTCTAGTCAATTATCAAGCTAAATTGTCAGTCTATCCAACAAAATGTCATCACTCTTTTCTGATAGCAAGCTGAAATACCAAATCAAGTTTATTAGAACAAAAGATCAAGAGAAAATTGCAATTGGTAAGCACTTATTTTAATCTGTCATTCAACTACGGTGATAATAAGATGCTAATTTATTGGATCGCACCCAGTCACTGTAGATATGAGCAAAACCTCTGAACCAATAGATATAGTGGTATACTGAATCTAACCATACTGCAAAAAAGTACAAAAACTTACACCCCAGCAAGTCGTGGTTGGAATAAGATCTCCCCTGTTTGAAACCGCTCTTTTGAGAGTGTAAACAACCCTTCTACAGCTTCAAAAGATGCTTTTGTATCTTTCAATAGCTCAGCTTCATAGTCAGCAGCAACATAACATAGCTTCTGTTGCCATGCAACTAATGAAATATCAGACAACTTAATTCAGATGACTTTGAACAAAAAGAAACATGTAAGTATGGTCCCAATCACTCTCACCAAACTTAAATGGAGAACCAGAAAAAGGAAAGGAGACAAACAATATATACATACATACATATTCACATACATACATATTCACATACATACATACATATTCACATACATACATACATATTCACATACATACATACATACATATATACATATACATATATATATATATATATATATATATATATATAAAGAGAACACAAAGGTTTGATCAAATCTCATCATCAAATTCTGAAAAGTTCATGGAATATATCTCTTGGAGCTCCCTTTGTTGAATCCTTGTCACGAAAAAAGTCATTTGCATCACTGTATATAACTAATGATTTCATATATGATTTAGAGGAAACTGAATATCTATCTGTATTCTCTCCTTCAACGTGCATAAACTCTAGAAGGATTCGATCAAACTGAATATCATTTACACGCATGTTTCAGCGTAATTATCACTCCGTATTCTCTCATTTGACACAAACAATTGTAACTTCATTTATCTCTTTCTAAAAGTATTGAGCCTGTTTCAACCGTTTGAATTTGAAACTGCATGGTCAGCTAAATGGGATTTCTTTAGTAATAATTACACACTATTAAGGTGTGATACCTGGACTTTTGGGTCCATTCTTACTGCTGCATAGGATATGTTTTCCCTGAAGAACATATTTTCTTGCATTGAGAGGAGAGGAAAGAGAATTTGAAATTCATCTGTTCCTTCGGGTGAATTAGGATTAAAAAGGTGTGAAGTGAAAATTTAAAATCAAATTAAACTTAATGAGAACTTAGAAGAAAAAGTATTCTGACTAGATTAAAAATCATGTATTATAAAGTTAATAATCACTATTGGGGATCCACTTTTATCTTCTCAACTGCGGTGAAACATCAAATTTAAGTAAAAATCTCAAATTAAAATAACTATTTCAAGCAGAAAAGACAACAATAATACCTCTTTCAGAGTGCGGACAGTGTATAAAGATTCAAAACTTATGTTGTTCTCTTGCATTTGTTTTCTAAGAAATCCAGTAAGCTTTAGTGCTCCCAGCCCCACAACTTCCACACCCACTTTTCGCATCACTTTACCATTTAAAACTGCAAAACAATAGTGCACATGCACTCATAATGGGAAGGAGAAAAAAGATACTGTCCATGAACTCAGTTTCTTTAGACAAAGAACGACGAATGAATTAAAACAGAAAAGGTAACGTTAAGTCATAACTACCTCTGAACCCAACAAAGAAAGCAGACTAAGGCATTTCCAGGAATTTATCGTTGTGTAAATTAAGAAACATCAGAGAAATAAACTGTAGAGCATACTTGGAACAATGGATGTCACTTGAAAGCCTATATTAACAGCAATCCCAGAAGTTTGTTTTGCAGCATACAGAGCTAAAGTCCCCTGGATTTATAAAGTAGAAAAAGAAATAAATAATAATGGTGCAGATAAAATAATGCATTTGAAATAAACACCCAGACATGACTGAACAAAACGGGTAGACAGTTACATGGGAAAACATAAAAATCTACCCTTGACTAATTGCAGTTCATTTTACACTGTTAGGTTAATTGAAAACCAGTTCCTTTGCACCAAGGCTCTTAAGGTAAAATAGAACTACAACTATATTCCACTTAATCCCTCAGTTTTCCGGAATTTTCACATCTGACCTAGCAAGACATGGGAAGTATACTGCTTACCCAGTACCAGATATGGATATGAATTTCTAAAAGTCAAATATATGGACATCAATGTAAATCTAAAATTAAATTGAGAGTAAGCTAAAATTTCATATAATAGAATTCATAAAAGATAGGAACTCAATTTAGAACATAGCATAATACAATTTTCTTGTATGTTAGATCAAAGCAAAGACCCATAAACTTTTAGTGGCTTAAGAACATGACATCCTTTGTTACCATTTAATATGCACTATGCCCAGCTAAAGCATTTTTCAGGTCAGCCACTGTAAGCTGCTACCCAGTATACCAACTATGCACCACACCAAGTTGGAATTAGAAAAGGATAATACAAACCACATTATTATGATGATACCATCAACATTATGAGAAGGACAAACATCTAGAATTTAGAGTGCCATTTGGCAGATGTGTTACATCGGAATAAAACATGTTAAATGATTTGTGAGCATCTTACAAACAGAGCAGAACACAAGAGACATGAGGAATGCCGGTATATTTTGATTCCTGTTAAAAAGATATAAAGCAGGGAACTAGAGTTCAATGATCTATTTATTTTTACATTCTAAATGCCAAATATTACCTTCATGAACCTGATTCATCATTATAAGTTCAACTGACGTGACAAACACGGGTAAGCTGTCTATTATTTTCTAAAAGAGATGAAGTGCAAGGGCACTTGTTGTCTTTATTTAAAGGAAGAGAGAGAGAGAGAGAGAGATTAAAACAAATTGAAGTGATAACTAGAATACACTTATTTAGAATAGGAAAAATAGAAATTGGAACGGATTGTTCTTCATTCTTGTTAAAATAGTTGAAGATCTCATATCAATTAGAAAACAAGCCAAATTATAGAAAATAAGTGGGTGTAAATTTTACCTTACAAGTTGAATTTGAAAGGTTGGGTTAAGCTTAAAGTTCACTATCTAAAATAATATTGAAGTTTATCCTAGCATGATTTGTTGGATTTATCATATTATCTGCTATCGGCCTGTTTCGAACCACTCACAAATATTTCGTCCCACACTTATTCGATCCTCAATGTAAGGGAGTGTTTTGAAAATCTCACATTGATTAGAGATAAAGTCAAACTTAAAATCCCCTTTCTAATGAAAAAGTTACCTGATTGAGAGCACAAACAGCAGGAACATTCATGTCAAACAGGGCAGCATAGATTGCTTCTTTAAGCTGCTGTCTTGATGCCTTGGCTGATTCAGTATCTGCAAGTATGAAATGACACAGAACATTATACAGCTAGAATATCATATATGTATCAGGTAAGAGAATAAGTGACTATAATCTTCACCACATAACTAAAATAGATGGTTAAGAAAGATCAAATTCAAGCAAAACAATTTTGATCATCCATGCATGGTTATAGTCAAAATTTACTTGCCTCTCACCAAATAGTAGACACATCCTATGTGTGTAGATCTAATTAACAACTTGACCCTTCTATTTGAAAATTTTCGCATTTTGGTCCCGACCAAAAACTCTACATTTTGGCCCCCATTTGAAAAAGTATTTCAGCTCAGTCTGTACTATTTGCTTTAGTTACGATGCTGTTAGATTTTACCACAACAAAACATTAGCTAACTCAGCAAAATCTAATACCATTATTACTCCAGCAAACAACATGGACCTGTATGTAAGTATTCTTCTATAGGGATCAAAGCAACATTTTTTTTTTAATTTAACCAAGAGTGCATAAAAAACTTTATCACCACATTTGTCCTTGTGGAAGACTGAGGTTGTTCACACAAAAGTACAAACTTAATAGCTAGTTTGTATCTTTGAAAGACTAATTTGGTGACAAATATTCAAATGGCTAAAGCATTGTGGCACTAATCTTCACAAGACCAATTTAAGGCTTTACTCAATATTGATCCACATTTTAACAACAGCAGTAAAATCATAAAATTTAACTTAACTGACCATCATAGTGACAAATTGGTATAGAAACAACAGCTGGTTGAGAACTTGGTTTCACCTGCATCCTACAGAGCAAGTAACCCAACATATTATCACCAACGGAACTAAGCAAACAATCAATAAATACTACTGCATCTTCCACAACTAGATTGCTCATGTTTCATGACGAAACATCTATCTGCACACACTTGGCGTAAGCCATTGTAATTGGAGTAGGAATTGAGGGGATGGGTGAAGATGGAATTAATATAAGTAGTTTGGCGTGGGAGAAAAGAGGAGAAGTTAAAATTAATAGGACTCTTTGTACTTTTTGTCACCTGTTTCTCCTCTTATCTCTATCTCTCTCCTAGTCTCTCCTCTATTTATCTTCAACAAACCCCCTTCAAGTTCCACTTTATTTCTTATTTATTTTCATTCCACAACTCATTTCCATTGAACCGATTCTCTCTTCTCCAACAAACAGAGCATAAAGGACATATCAGAGGTAGTGAACTCTTCCACCATCAAGAAGCAAAACGCACAACAACACACACCTGTTATAGATAGTCCCGAAAAAATGTCGAAGTCTAGTGTACATGGGCGTTTCAACGTTGCCAAATTCCTGCACAAAAAAAAAAAAAAAAAAAAAAGCCCTCAATCAACACACGAAACAGTTCAATTCCAAACTTTGGCCCCAAAAAGAAAATCAAGACACGAAGCACGTCACCAGAAAGGTCGCGAATCGCCCAGAAGGAGAAGAGCCTTTACTCCAACCGAATTTGCAATAGCCAGAACCCCCTGAAGACGAAGACAAAAAAAGGACTAAACACAAAAACAGAAAAAAGAGTCTCCAGAGATAACGACGAATAAACAAAAAAAAAAAAAAAAAACACGAAAAAAGCAGAAACCAGAAAAAAAAAAAAAAAAAAAAAAAAAAAAAAAAAAAACTCGAAAAAACGAACCGTCGATGACAACGGACGGAGGGAGGCGTTCACGGAGGGCGTAAACATGCTGGAGCGAGCCACGTGGCGAGCTCGGAGCAGATAAGGTCCTGCAATTTTGAATTAGGGCAGAATCGAAGAAGCAAGTGGTGGTGGAATGGTGGAAAGTTGGAAAAGAGTGGTTAGTTAAGTAACTTACGGAAGAGGGTAGCCGGAGCTGAGAGCGGTTTCGGCGAAGAGCGCCGAGTGAGGGTGGTGTGTGTGGAGGAAGTGCACCCAGAGGTCGTTGTCGGAGACAATGGATCGCCACGACTTGCTGAGGAGGCTGAGTCTGGCGGCGTGTTTGGGGCCCAAGAGTCGCACGATTTGCATGAGTATGTCGGCGGGGAGAGTGTCGAAGGCGCCCAGAGGAGATGGCACGCGTTCCGATGATGGGTTCGGATTCGGGTTCGGATTGGAACCCGGTCGCTTCAGCGACGCGGATTCGCACAGTTTTCTCAGCAGTGTAGCCATGACGACGATAACGCGCCACGGATCTCGTTCGTAGTTGCGGGTAGAAAACTGAAAACCGTAATTTGTCGGGTCTTCTCTATTGATTTTTTTTTTTTTATGGGAGCGCTTCTTCTGCTTTACTTACACTGCTCCATGGTATTGTTGGGTTCTTTCTTATCGTAGACTAAAATCATTCTTATTATATTCGAATTTTAAAATTTGTTTTGATATTTAAAAAACTTAAAAAAAATTAAAAGATTTTATAATAAGATAATGAATTGTAAAAAAAAAAGTTAAAAATTCATTTTTCCATCAAGATTTTTGAGGTTTGAAATTTTAATCATAAGAATTCACTGCATTTTAAATGAATTTATAAGACTTGAAATAGTTTTATGAATTTCTAATAGTTCTCTTTCAGATAGTTTGGATGAAAATAAATTAAACTATAACATTTTCTTAATCTTTAAATAACTAAATTGATTATAAACTTATGTTCTCTTAGGTATGAAGAGAATAGAGGAAAATATTAGGGAGTGGGTCATTTTATCACATATAATAAAGTATTAGTTTATCATAGGTTGGTATGAAAGACTTTCAAAGGGTCACAATGTATCTCATTATTCAATTCAATAAATTTTTGCACTATTTAGAGATTGAGTAATTTCTTGAAACTCACTTTATCTAACTATACGAATGAGGCATTTACCAAATTGTTGGTAACATGATACTTGAACTTTTAAATGATAAATATAGTATGTACTTTTATCTTAAACTAGAAGATTACGACATTGGTATTAACAATATGATATAAGTATAGATTATATAATATGAGTTGTTTCTTTAAGTTACAATAGTTGTGTGAAATTTATCAAAATATGATCCTTTCAATTTTTATTTTTTTTATCTTCATTCCAATTCCTATTTTCTTTAGAATAATTCAACGTGTTTTGTTGGTTTAGAAGGTTACCACATGTTACCAACTTAGTTTGTTTGTGCTTCCCTTTAGTTTTTTTCTTCATCTTCTACCACCATTTTATCATTTCTTCTTCTCTTCTCCATCATCCACTTTTCACTATTTGTTTTCCCTTTCTTTCTCCCATTCATCAGAGAGGCAGAGATATCAATTAAGAATTTATATCTCTTAATATTTTAATATGATTTCTTAAGAATAAGTTAGACAATCATAAATTAATTTTTTCTTCCTAATTTTAAATTATAAGATATTTTATAATTATAAATAATAATTATTATAAATATTTTTAACATTATTTATACGAGAATAATTATAATAAAAGGTATCAAGACATTTTTCATAACAAAAGAGGGTGCTAAAGAGATTGTTGCCGTGGAAAATAGAAAAATACCGACAGTGGAAGCTTAAGAATAAGGAAAAAAAGAAAAAAAAAATCGAGTAATGAAAAGTAATCATCTTAGCCACAGTGTTATCATCAATATAGTAAAAAGAATCATGTTAAATATATTTTTTAAGAAAAAAAAGGAAGATTGAATATTAGATAACTCATTTGTATACATAAGAATCTATGCAATATGATTTTTTTTTTATTTTTTGGTAAAACATGAATATTTTTTATCACCGTTTCTATTATTGATTAATTTAACAAAAAAATTTATGACAACTAACTTAAACAAAATCAGTGACGGACCTTCACAATGACTAAGGAAAACCATGCCCCCCAATTTTTTTTTAATATTTATATATGTTAATATGTAATTTTAATATACTTCTCAAAAAATTAATATTTGTAATATATTGATATATCTGATATTCTAATAAATTGGTATACATATATATTTATATATAAGGAAAAAAATCGGATTGTCCACATTTATTTTTCAATTCTATATTTTAAATTTTTTTAAATAAAACTAATTATTTTATTAATATTATCTTTTAAATGATTATTTGTATAATTTAACTATTATTTTATTTGATTATTTTTTAAAACTTAAGTATTATAAATGAAAATTAATTATAGTATAATTATAAAAATTATTATTATAACTTTATTACTTTTTATTATCATGAAAAAAATAAATATAATATTTTTACTAGTTTATGTAAAAATTTTGAGATTACTCTTTTGGTTCTTATTTTTGTTCAAAAATATCAAGTTGATCTTCTATTTTTATTTTTTTTCTCAATTTAGTTTCAATTTTTTTAAAAAATAATGCAATTTTGTCATTTTCGTTAAATTTCTTGAATCGAATTTTTCATCAAGATTGAAATTGTGAATAAGAATGATGATTTAATTTGTTGGTGTTATTGACATAATCCTAGTGTCAATTTTTATAAAAAATATTTCTTCCACTTCAAAAAATTTAACAAAAAGGATCAAAATACATTAATTTTTAAAAAATTTGGACCAAATTGAGACTTAAAAAAAACTAGATAAGTAACTTCACATTTTTATACAAAAAATGGATAAAAAAATAATTCAAGCAAAATTTTGATTGAAGATCCATCACAAAACAAAATGAAATAAAGGAATTACAAAATATGGATTAAAAAAAATAATCTTCTTTATATATATATATATATATATATATTTAATAGGTTATTTTCTCAAATTTTGAAAAATTTATTTAATGTGATCTTTTATTTATTTTTTCTCAATTTAATTCTTATTATATATATATATATATATATATATATATATTGAAGTGACTAATTTTATTTTATTTTTTTACATTTTTAACGTCAAACTTCTTTAACATTCCATGATGATAGTTTCATTAGTTCATAAGTACGTCATCCTTAATCCTTAAGTTATTTTATTTACAGACCTAATATACATATTTCAAACTCTCTCAACATAGGTTTAATAGTTGTTCTTATAGAGTTATTAATTGTCTCAAAAATTATATCCTCAATGGTATACTTGAATTAGAATAAGTTTGGGTAAAAACTTTCTATAAATTTAATCTTTTAAAAATGTTTTTTCTCGGAATTCTTATAAAGTAAAAAGATATTAAATATTTTATATCATTGTTTAGGCCTTTTTCTACACAACCATTTAAGAAAGCACATTTTACATTCATAAGGTTTAAATTCACCGAAGAAATAAAGGCTAACTAGAGTCTTTGATTACAACATAAGTCTAATTATAGTATCTAATACTTTGGCTACCATCAAACTGTATTTCCAATTATAACTCAAATACATCTATTATATTTTTGAAAATATATTTGATATCTATAACATGAATTAGATCACTTTTATAATAACGACTCTAGTTAGAAAAAATATATTATCAAGGTTTGGTATGTTTAAAAAACATTAACATAATTTAATTAATGTGTATTATTTCCATAAGTATATGAAAAGTATTTTCCCTAAATTGAAAAGATATCCTATTGCCTGCTTTTTTTAAAAAAAAAAAAAAAACAGAACTTACTATTAAAAGAAACGTATAGTTAACAAATATAGTTTTTTGTTATTAAATTTTATTTGTGCGAGTTTTTTTTATAAACACTTCTAGGAGAGAGAAATAAAAAAATTAAATAAGTTTTTCTGTAAATTAAAATTAACTTTTATGTTATTAAGTTCAAAATTAAAAAACCGTCTTCAAATTAACTCAAATATAAACTATTGTTAACTTCGGAGGAAGTTAACTTTACTTTTTCTTCTTATTTTTATACTATAATCTCAAAGGAAGAAGTTCCTTTACAAATTTCCTCAGAATCATTGCATAAATTTAAGTTATGAATCTTTGACGGTTAATAATAACTAAATATTACTCCTCCTATCCATTATCTATAACATTTATAATCTATAATCTATAACTATACATAAAGGAATTTCCTCTTTTGTCCACATTTCATAATTCTAACTTTACCCTTTATAATTTAATTATTTATTAAATTTTTAAAAATTAACGGTTACTTTTACAAGTTTTTATAAAACTATTTACTTATCTCCTTCTTCTTTTTTCTCCTACTATTCATCAACAATTATTTTTCTCATATTTTTTCCATACATTTCACTTTAATTTTTATAAATATACTTTTATTTTGTTCATTAACTTAATAACATTACAATATCATTAATTATTAATATAATTCAAAAAATGCATACACACAGACGCAACAGTGCTGTGTTTACGCTTGTAATATATAAAGGGAATTCCCTTTTTGGATTCACTTTTCAAAACATCGATTTTACCCTTTAAATATAATAATTTATTAAATTTTTAAAAATTGACCGTTACTTTTACAATTTTTTTTTTATAAAATCAGATGTCTTTGCTTATTCTCTTCTTCTTTATTTATCAATGGTTATTCTTTTATCTGTTCTGATATATTTCACTTTATTTTTAATAAATATAATTTTAATATATATATATATATATATTAACTTAATAACATTATAATATTATCACCTACTAATATAATATCACGCATATTTAAAAAATATACATACAGGTGCGATATTTGATAAAGTGGATCAAGAAGAATAAAGAAAGAGAGAATTAATATTGAAAGGAGATTAAAAAAAAAACTAGACATATAGTTATATTTCTCATTTATTTTCATTCATTTACATCAACCAAATTACAAACATTTTAAAAAAAATATTTGTCGTTTATTTTGTATTACAAAACAAACATTTTATTTTATTTTTCATCTGCTTTAATTTTTCTAACTTAATTTGTATCTATTTCTCTCCTTAAAACCAAACATGACCTACGTATTTTACTTATTTTTCCAAAAATAAACTTGTACTCCATTTTCATGTTCTTAAAAAAAAATATTTTGACTTTTTTTTACTCACTATTATAATTACTTTTAAATCATCACATCACACTATTAAAAAAAATTAAAAATAAATAATTAAATAATAATTAGAATGGTAAGTTAAAAATAAATAAAATAAATAGATCAAACTACTGAAAATGGAAAAACTGAAATTCATTGGGATAAGTATCGTATGGCATAAAAAAGAATATTCTAATCGATAGTGGTGGTTGACTAGTTGCTTCCACAATTCAACTGTCATAAAGAGTGAAATTAATGATTTGAAATAGGTTTCCAATAAGGATTTTTTATTGTGATATAATTTATGAAATTTATCGTTCGGCATATTCTTTCTACATCATTTTCAATTATTACTTTCAAACACAAAGAAAGTTGTTATTTGCCACTCATAATTAATAATATCTTAATAAAACCTTTGGTTCATACAAAAGTAAGTGACTTTTCCTTTGAAGATTGGGACATGTTACCAGCAATTTAACTTTCAGTTTTCCACCACGTGTATTTTTAGATTTAACTATAACCAAGTAAAACTAAATCAAATTTCAATTAATTTTAAAATTATAATAAATTATTTTATTTCTTATTATACTCAATATTGTAATTGAAATTAAAAAAAATATTTTGTTAACAATTAAATTTTAACAATTTTCTTTTATAATATATTCAAACATATATTCCCTCTTCAAAATTACTTTCAACAAACCCATCTTTTTATCGATAAATAGATGCAAACGTAAATATTGAACAGCAACTCATTAAAATAAAATAGTGTAATAAAAAATTAAAGCTAGTGAAATATAATAATTATTATGCGAGACACGACCTTTGAAAAAGAGAAAAACATGTCGTGTTCAAAGTATAAGTGTCAGCACGTCGTTTTTCAGTAATATAACAATAATAATAATAATCATCATAATCATAATCATGATAATAAATAATAAAATATGATAATAGATAGACGACTAGTTGACCAATACCATATATGTAAAAATAATATTCTGATTTTTAATTTTGTAAAGAAAAATAAGAAAAAAATGGAGAAGAAACCAAAATTTGAATTGGATAAAAAAATGAGTATAATGCAGTGAAATGTAGAAAATGGTGCGCGAAGAGTAAGAGGGAGGAGAATACGTGGTGGGAGAAGCACAAACCTAGGCTAAGACACATGAAGACCCACAATTCTATGTTAAATTTTCTTGTCTTGTCTCTTTTCCTTTTTTTCTTTCTCTCTTTCTGTCTTTGTGTCTCTGTCTTCGTGCATTTCACTTTTCTGCAACACCCACAAAGCTCTTTCATTTTTTCATCTTCTGATTTTTTCAGTTTCAGTTATTGGATCTCCCTTGCTTCTCCTCATCGTCTTCACTTTCAATCCCTGGAGCTCGAGAATTCCTGCTCCTTCTTCTCCCGCGTCTTAGGGTACACTTTCTGCTTCCATTTCAAGTAATTATTCCTTCTTTATTTATCTATGTGCTTATTTCGTTCATAGTTATTGTTGTTCCTTTTAGAATTTGTGGTGTCGCAACATCGAATATTCCTTTGTGTCAAGCATCCCAATATTTAGGGCCTTGAAATATTTTACTGTATTACGAGATTATGTCTTCAATTCTTTATTGGCGTGTAAGTCTGGTGTTGATAGGTTAAAAATCTATTAATTTGTCAGGGTTTTCAGTATACTATAGTATTTGTGCTTGAAAGAATCGAATCTGATAACATGTCCAAAACTGATTCTATCTCTCTTGTTAAAAGAAAAAAGATTTATTTTATTTCATTTGTTAGAATAGTAGTATCTTGCATGCTGATCAAAGATAGTTAATATTAGGGTATGAGAGGCTTCGAAACTTGCTCAATAAAAAGGTGTGGGGAGGGCTAAAAACTCGTTTCATTACAATTTGGGACGCTTTAAAATTGGCTGTGAAGAAAGATACTAAAGGTGATGTACTTCAAGAGAAGTGTTGATTTCAAGAAAAGTTTTCTTTTTGGGTCAAAGGATCGAGAAAAAGGTCTAACCTTGATTCTGATTTGTGAAATAACTTATGTGTGATTCATGATCACTCTAAGACATCATATGCATAGGGACCGTGAGTGAGAAGAGAACTCATTTTTTTTTTTTTACTTTTGTTCTAAATTTTTCCTTCTTACATGTCAGTTACCAGAGGCGCATTTCTGGTTTATTGATTGTCAATGGGAGCTACACTGGGAAAGAGTGACTCGCCAAAAAAGGGTTGGATGCCAGAAACCAAGCTAGAAGCTAAAATGGTCGAAGCAATGCAGCGGAGGGAGTCTCATGGATGTTCTGTGAAATCATTCAACACTATAATTTTGAAATTCCCAAAGATTGACGAGAGTCTTAGAAAATGCAAAGCCATATTTGAGCAGTTTGGTAGGCTTTCTCCACTTCCAATTTACAGTTTTTGAAATTGTGTTTTTATTCAACAATAATATATTTGGCTTGAAAGCAGGTACCATAAATTTCACTTCAGAGCAAGAGTAAGCGGTAAATGTCTTGGAATCATTTTTATTGTGCCTCTGTCATGATAAACTTCATCTAATCCTATGTTTAAACAGTTCAATAGTGATTAGAATTCAATTAGATTGTATGCACTAAAACTGAAAAAGTTTGCTTATTTTTGTGGTCTGACCTGTTATCTATTGAGCACATTCATAGGCTTTAGCTGTGGAGCAAAATTTTCTAACACATTGTTTTTGTCAGCACTAATGGCCACTCAAATTGAATTATTGGCATTTATATCTGTTATAACTCTTAACAGCTGTGTGTTTATACCTTTTCTTGTAGATGAGGATTCTAATGGGACAATAGATCAAGAGGAGTTGAAAAAGAGTTTCAGTAAGCTGGAAATTTCTTTTACTGAGGAGGAGATAAATGATCTTTTTGAAGCATGTGATATTAACGAGGATATGGGAATGAAGTTCAATGAGTTTATTGTACTTCTTTGCCTTGTATACCTTCTCAAGGATGACCCAGCAGCTCTTCACGCTGTATCCTAACACAAATTATCTTGTGCTATATTAATTTCATTAGCATGAGTCTATTTATTAATGTAGTTAGAAATTCTTAAAGAATTCAATTTTGAATGACAAACAACTAGTAACCTGCTCTTATATGCTGATTGATATTTGAATTAATTGGGGTATTACATGTTTATCTACTGAGAATTGAATCTGGATTTTTGTCTTTTGCAGCTTGTGCCCCTGATGTTTTACACTCAATGAACAATCCGGTTCTGTATGTTTAATCATTTTTTATGTTATGGTCTTGCTTTTCTCTTTCATGCATTTCTTCATGCCGGTCTTCATGGTTGGTTTGATAACATTAAGCCTTGAAGTTCCATGTTTTGCTGCCTCTTTAAATTGTTTACCATGACTTCCCTAGAAATCACAAATTGGGATTCCAAATCTGGAGGCAACATTCGAGACTTTGGTTGATACATTTGTATTCTTAGACAAGAATAAGGATGGCTATGTCAGCAAAAATGAGATGGTCCAAGCTATAAATGAAACTACAACAGGGGAACGTTCTTCCGGAAGAATAGCCATGAAAAGATTTGGTCAGTTGTCTCTCCCTCTGCCTTTGTGTGTAAATAACGTGCATACAAACTCAAAAAGGGTATTCAAGCATGCTTAAACACAGACATACTCATACTATCAGGGCGCATGATGTATTTTTATTTTGAAATATAATGTAACATTCTTAAAAGTCAATGCCTCTTCAATGATCACAAACGGAAGAACACCATTGCATTTAGTTTTCAAGCTAGATCATAACACACTTAAAACATTAGCAGATGGAAACATTTAAGGAACTCACAGGTCATGATAGGTACCATGAATTGTTTCTGTTGCAGAGAGTTTGTCTATTTATCTGTTACATCATTCTGTTTCTAATCGTTAGTATTGCATGAAATATAGAACTATATTTCAAAATGTCAGTATGAATGTCTTGGTATCTCAGTTTTTACTTTACATGCTGAAAAATGAAAAACCTATCATTGCTCTGAAGACAATCTATATAGTAACAACCCAAAAGCAATGTTGTCTGTTTTGTTTCTTCCTAAAGTAGTATTTTATCTACTAATAAGTATTTTTGTTTTCTCTGCAAAATGTGCAGAAGAAATGGATTGGGATAAAAATGGAATGGTAAACTTCAAGGAGTTTCTTTTTGCTTTTACAAGTTGGGTTGGAATTGAGGACGAGGAAAATGAAGAGGCCTAAATCATGTCATCTAAATATCTACTGCCTCTCAGCCCAAACAAGCAAAAGGGCTTTTCCAGTTTTCCCTTGCAATAAAGGCCTAGTTGCTACATGTTGAATTTTGTTGAAACTTCCATTCGTGAACCTTCACTATGTAAATAGTAAGTGTAGAACTAGGTGAGTATTGAAGAATATTCAAATTTACATGTTAAATGTTACCATAGTGATTGTATTTGTTGCTGCTGCTTTCTCTTTCTCGCGCATTCCTCATTTGGGCTTAGTATTCTACTTTGAGCATCCTTTGGTAGTAGTAAAATTGAAACAGTAAAAGATAAAGTGAATTATTTAACAATATTTTAACATATTGAAAAGATGAAAATCAAAGATTGACGCATCTACTTGTAGTTAGTTATTCAATTCCTCGTACTCCACTACCAGGTAAATAGATATTCTCTCTGTCGCCTTTTCAGTTTCTAGTTAATTAATTGATTGATAGTGTAAGATTACGTGTTACCACATGGCGATGTTTGGTTTATCTAGTTTGTGACTCAACCATGGTTGGTCCCTATAGAAGGACAACCCATTGAGACGGGAAAAAGCACAAGCAGACACAGGATTTGCAATAGTGACAGTGACCAATCTTTTCCTAGTAACAGGATATTAACCCAAAGTCTTAATTTTAAAAGTTCTTGAAATAACATTCCAAAATATGTACTAAATTGTTTTAGAAAGTTTATTCTATAATGGAAAATTCAATATTATAATGAATGAAAAAATGCTAAGGACAAGATATTAGGGGTTAATCAATCACAATAAATTTTCATAATTCTTTTGTTATTATTGTGTTATTATCAGTAGGTTATGTGCTTATTCAATATTCACACTTACTCTAGACAGACATCTTGTCAATATCTTATACAAGAAGTCTCGCTTGACACAAATATGTAGATAATTTCATCAAGTCTATATTGCAAATCACATATGATTTATAAATATATGCATGAACATCAATAAAACTTTGTTAGAAGTTAAAATTTTTCGTATCACATGAAATTCAATTACAAAGTTTATCTTTTTAGTGATAAAACATGTAACATTTTTTGACGCACCATGTGATGAGATATAATTGATTTAAATCAATTTTAGTACTTGAAAAATGGATAAGTGATTTATTTTTATATTTATGAACTTTATTTATTGGATATCTAATCCTAAAGTTGGATTTTTATCACTTGTTTGTTTTCAATTGATTTGACTCTTGTTTCCTTTGATGTTTCCAAAATTATGTTTAGGAATTTTGTAAAGGATATGTTAAATTTTGAAATTTTGTTCTAATTTAACATAATCAATGAAAAATATTCTACTCTTTAGTAATTGCTTTATGAAACTATATGTCAATTGTATGGTTTTTTTTTATTTTTTCTTTTCGTCATAATGCAATAACATTATATGGTTAGTTTAATTCTCAATGGAATGTTTGTCAAAAAGTTTTTGGACCTTCGCTTTCAATCATGTCAAGAGCAATTGATTTAATGTCATATTTGATCTTGAAGAATTGTTTGATTGACTAACATCAATGTAAGTGTACCACCCCTAAGTACAACTATTTTTTTAATTTTTTCTCATATAAATCAGTGCTCAAATTAACATCATTGTACCTTTGTACTACATTGGGAAATCAAATTTATCTATAATACAACCCACATTCATGAGTCTAACAAGTCTTCAAATGATCTTGATCGAAACGTTGAAAGCACCTAATTAGTTTACCTATTATCTTTGATGCACAAATACAACAAATAAGAGTCTCAGATCCTTGAAAGATTCAAAAAGTTTCTGTTGTATTTTGAAGAACTTGCACAACACACTACGGATAAGTCTTGAAGGACAGTAATTTTACACGCCTTAGGAAGTATTTTTTTTATTCGTGATTTGTTGGTTATTTACTACATGTGTTAGATGTAAAAAAATAATTAAAACAAAAGCTTTAATCGGATAGAGAGAGAAGTGTGTAGTGGTGAATAACTTTCTAATCATAAGCAATTTTCCTCCTGCATATAACGATGTTTGCTTTAAATAAGTTCGCAATAAAATTTCAATAATTTAGACATACTAAGATTGAGAAGCTGATTTTCCTTTTTTCTTCTTCGTTTTAATTTAGAGTTAGGATTATAAGGAGATGTTTAGTGAATTCCCAACATATAAGTAGGGGTGGCAAACGGGCCAGCCCGGCCCGTTTTGGCCCGGCCCGTATGTGGCCCGTCAAAAAACGGGCCGGGACGGGTCAGCCCGTCAAATAGAAACGGGCCAATAATCACAACCTGTCCTGTATAGGACGGGCTAACGGGCCGGGTCGGGCTGACCCGTCTAGTTTTTTTTTTAGATTTTTTTAATTTTTTAAATTAGTTTTCAAATTTTTTAATTTGTTTTATTTTTTAAATTTGTTTATATATACATATAAATTATTATTAAAGTCATATTTAATCAAATAAAATATTATTTTAAATTTTAATTGATTAGTTAATGT
>Ga0214544_1002975_pt1 | contig 35411 bp, 16 predicted proteins | sample CNSS3metaG_FD_160074 | JGI IMG/M metagenome (GOLD analysis project Ga0214544, IMG submission 160074) | Root nodule microbial communities from cowpea collected in UCLA plant growth center, Los Angeles, California, USA - CNSS3 | ecosystem: Host-associated > Plants > Roots > Nodule | place: USA...
GGAAAAGCCCCCAAAGGAGAGAAAACCAATTGGATCATGCACGAATATCGGCTGGCCAATGTTGACCGATCAGCCTCCAAGAAAAATAACAACCTGAGGGTATGTTTAGATTTGATTTGCTTTGTTTTATTTTTGTTGTTTTGATTTGGTTTGTTTGAAAAGTTTCTGATTTTGGTGTTATGGTGCAGCTTGATGATTGGGTGTTGTGTCGAATTTACAACAAGAAAGGGAAGATTGAGAAATACAACACGGGGGCACCGAAATCGGAGACTGGGGTGGTTTATAATTTTGAACACGAGACGAAGCCTGTGATTGAGAAGCTTAGGAATGAGCAATTGTCTACGGAGAGTTCAGATTCGATGCAGAGGTTGCAGACTGAGTCGAGCGGTTCAGGGCAGGTGGTTTCGCCGGACGTGAGGTGGGAGAGAGAGGTGCAGAGCCACCAGAAATGGAATGACATAGGCCTACAGCTAGAAAACGCGTTTGATTTTGAATACAATTACTTTGACAACAATAATAACCTTTCGGTGGATGACCCTTTTGGGAGTGTTGAGTACCAAATGCAGGACGTGCTCATGGAAGCCCTGTTGATGTGAAAATGAAACCTTTTGGACAAGGGGGCTTCATCATGTGCATTACATGGGGCCCCCCTACCCCAAAATATCTTTATTATTTTGTAAAGTCAGCATTGGTTTGCGATTGCATTCACCTAACTACGACTACTATCACAACATGTGGAGTCAGGCTTAGTTTGTGAACCGAACTGAGCTGCACGTGTAGTAACTATTCTTCTTCTTTGTTCTTTGTTCTAGAGAGGTCAGGGAATGGTGAACTCGGCTGAAATGGGTATTTGGATTAGGTGTGAAGAAAAACAGAAATAAGGGTACTGTGTAAAAGAGATTAGGAGCAGAATGATCTCAACAAGGTGTCGATTCATAGGTTATTGGAGGGTTAATGTGTAGCTGTAGGAACTCAACTTGGAACATTCCTGTTCCATGGTATTGGAGTATGATTTTTTCATATATTTGTAATATACAACTTGTACTTTTCAATTCGTAGTAAACAGCTGAATGAAAATTCTTCCATTCAAAGGATGGAAAAGTTGCTCGATCTATCTTGGTCTCAAAGTGTATACATCTGACACTTCGTCAGACTATATAATATGCTAGTGTAAATAACTTTATAGCCAGAACAGAAACGATGCTATATAATAAAAGAACTTGCAGAAAAAATTAAGGCTCAAAACAGCTGCCAATGATATTAATACTAAGTTGATAGTGTTTATGGAATTAACGAACTTATAAATTGTTGATAATGTTGCTACAGTCAAATTTGAATATATCTGAAAATACAGGATTAAATAGCCGTGACAACTTTTATGGCGTTGTCTGGAGTAAGTTATGCGTTTTCGGTAGTTGGATAAAATCGTGAAAAATTACTTTCCACGGATGTTTTCCCAACGGAATGAACAACCGCAAGAGAAATATTATCTTGGGGTTTAAACTGGGGGGTATGGCAAAAGATGTGCAGTCAAACTAATGTGATATAATTTTATGAGTGGTTACTTAGTACACGTAACCAGTCCGATAAATCGCGCTAGATCTCTATAAGCAATTATAGTAATGCTAGATCTCTGAATCACGTACCAATATATTAAACACATATCTGACTCTCATATTATACAATGACTTTGTTCTACAAAGTAGGACAATAGGTACTATTTGACACGATGACAGAGGAGTAATTAAGAGAAGGTATCTGGTATGTTCAAATGCTGACATCTCTGGATTTTGGAACCCGATCACAATCTGCCGATGTCCAACCGATCAACTGCTTGTCGTTGTCAAATACCATCACTTTGTTTAACATGGATATGTCTGCATAAACAGACCAGGGATTTCATAATGAAGAGTTCATTAGGTGTGTTTGGAAACTCGTCATGAAGTGAAAAATCATATTAAGAGGTGAAAGTTACAACTATTAGTATAGTGGTAAATGTGAAAATCTCATGAAATGTAAAATCAAACATGCTATGAGTTTTGCTAACTGCTATGAACGGTAAACTACAAGTGATAATATCCATCATCCAGAACCAGCATCAATAGAAAAAGAAATAATAACAACATTTCTACCTCCTATTAGGTTCAGATCGCCCATTCCTACTTCAGAGCCGTTTAGAATGCCCAAGCAAACATTTCCCATATTCTGCCACAACAAATTTATTACCATTCATACATGAAATGTGTCTGTTACGTTAAAAAATTCAATCTAGAAGGAATTCACTAGGAGGGACTCACAGATATTATCAGATATCCTTCAGGAGGGATTTCGAACTGAGCTTTACTTCTGCCATTGCTGCTGAAACTAAGCGTGATTGGCTTGAAGTATTTTCTCACTTCATATATGCTTTTGAAAGGTCTTTTGCCATGCCAACAGAGAGGAAGAGTTTGGTCACCCTGTGCTTCTTTTAGGGGCTTTCCACCTGATTCCTTCCTCAACTTCATGTGGAAATTAAACAAAAAGATCCATGTTAAATAACATGTCAATATTTTTTCGTATGATTGATTAAAGAAATAACTTATTTCTACTTTGTCCTTCTACAGACAACTCAAATCTCGCACGATGAAATTGACATGATATGATCATTGAAAAGCCTCAAACATTGTAAAATGCTTGAAATAGAAGGATTGTTAGTGAATGTTTTCAACTTACCCAAGAGATTAGTAGTTGGTAAGCATTAGAGTTGAAGTAGGTGTAAGAACTCCCAGTGTCAAAAATAGCATGAAGATTTCCAACCCCGGTCCTCTTCCCTCCGAAAAGGAGTTCAGCTGCCCCTGCTGCTGAGTAATGTTTGCTGAGACAGATCAAAGAAATGAGATCTCAGTGTTCAGAAAAAAAATAGAAACGATGAGTATACATGAGGAGAATGTAACATTAGGATAGAACTTGAAGATCTACTTACTAATCTCTGGATGACATTGGAGTCCAAGTCAGTCTAGAAGAATCATAAACTTCTCCAAAGAAGATATACCCTCCTCCCTGTGCACTCAAACAGTGTCCAACCACATTTCGCGCCAAACCCTGACTATTCAGCTGTGATGTCAAGCTAGTTTTTCCCCTGCCAAGGCCAAGCATTCCATCCAACGGGTGATGAGAAGGATCTGGAAAAATCTGATCATATCCGCATCTGCAAAACACAACGCAAACAGTGGATCATACAAAAATAGTGTTTTTGTTGTGGAAAGTTCAGATTCTGAATTAAATTTAGAGCGTAAACAAAGGAACTAAAATTGGTTTGAGATATGATACTAACCCAAGGGCCATACGAACTTTAAGTTGGACACCATTTGTAAAGTTGAGAGTGTAGACATCATGGAGAAGTACACCAAGGGATGAATAATGATCAGCATACTCAACTTCGTAGTCACATTGATGCGGAACTTCACAGTCGTAGTTATCATTATGGTGCAAGGATGCACAAAGGGCATGCCTGCATGGCACTAAGTCATTGCTGGGCCTATAAAGTGGATGTGGTGTCTGAAAATAAGCAACAATATTTGAGAGTAGTATTAGCAGGATATTGTAATCAAACAAATCAACATTACATGTGTATCTATTTGATAACATGAGCCTAGTCTCATTTGACATGACATTTGTTCAAGGAAAAACAAAACATTATGAATTTGCTAGGTGCTTCTGAACACTCATAAATCCCTTCACCTGAGAGCAACGGGAACAAGGGGCATCACATTGAAGCCACGTAAGGTCGCTACCTGTGTCAATATCAAGAAAATATGGCCTAGGTGGTTGCCCGATGTTGAGAGTGACATTATAAAACCTGTGAATGTTGAAGAAATTACAGTGACTTCACATGTATGAACATGTTCCAAGATGTGTTTAAAGAAAAAAAAAGCTTCCGAGCAATATGATATTTGAATGTGACAAAGGAAAACGGAAATGGACTCCACGCATTTACTAATTTAGGCATTCATGAACTTAGTATGATTTATATTTAAAGATTTAAATATGTTTTTAGTTTATGAATTTTAATTTTGGTTCGAGTAGTTTTTTTTATTTACTTTCTCTTAATAAAAGTTTGTATTTGATTTAATATTATATGACACTACATGTTATATTTGTTAGATGTGATAGTCGTATTAGTCTGAACTCACTTTATGTATGATTTTCTTAACATGAGATTTGAAAAATATTAGTTCCAAAATTTTAAAACAATTATTTTAAAAGAACAAGTTAATTTTAGTTTCTTTTATATTTAAGAAAATATAACGAATTATAGTTTTAATTTAACTTTATTTTTATAATGAGAATTTTTTCGACTGTCCTTTCGGGGTTGGTTGGTTCACGTGACCAACCACAGATTCAATCTTCGTGGGTTATATCATAAATAAGTGCATTAGGTTCAATTTTTTTAATGATTATATTTTTTTACCTAGCCTGACGCGGTGAAAAAAATATCAAATTACCATTCCTATCTATACATACCAGTGTGATGATAATATCAAAATGTGATATCCAAAGAAAACTGTAAGGACCATAAAATAAATATTATTTATGAATAATAATATTTTTACAATTAAATTTTATAACTTTTTTTTATAACTTAAAGGTGATATTTTTTAAGTAATTTTAAAATATAAAAAAATAAAAAAATAAAAAATAAAAGTGAAATGATATCTGTAAAAGTAATTCTCAAGATTTAATTGTTAAAAAATAGTTTTCATTATTTATATACCTTAAAATCAACGGTGAAGGAACATACAAATTTAAAATTTAGGAAAGAGAAAAGTAAAAAATAAAATATATATTTTATTGGTAAAACAAAAATTCGCAAATTTTATAAGGACTAAACAATTCTTGCAAATTTTAAAAGGATGAAAAAAAGAGGAAAAGAATTGTAGGAACCCAATCAAAACTTGATAGATGGACACTAAAAAATACATTTAAATTTAATTTTTTTAGTACATTTAAAAATAAATTTACATTTAAAAAATAATAACTTAAATAATAAATGAATATTATAAATCTTGCATGTAAATTGGAGAGTTTATATTTGAAATACTTATTTTAAGTTAAATTTATCGAAGAAAATTGACTCATTAACCTCCAAAATGTTAAATGAAACCTACTGAAAAAATAAAGTATTAGAAGTATAGATTGATGGGAAGAAAGATAATAAAAGAGAGATGATAATGGTTGATTAAGGGCTTGAAAAAAAATAATGAGTCATTCCTCTTTGTCAAATAATATATGAATCATTTAAACTTTATTATTTGAATGTGGATCAGATTAAAGATTCTCTATAATAGTTTCATGTTGATTGGTAATTAATTATTATAATTAGGAGATGTTTGAACGTAATGAGTGATCTTTCCCAGAATAAATAAAGCGAACAGAAAGAGGGTGGAAGCAGGGAAAAGGATGAAGAAAACGAGAGGAGAAAGAAAGGCATATAGAAGAGAAAGAGAAGATTGAGAGAAAAGGAAGATGTCCTTTTACGTACCCGACAGGGTAAACATTGCCGTGAACAGGGAACACCACGGCTGAACCGGAACGGAAACGGTTTAGTAGGAACGGTGATGGCGATGACGATGAAGACGAGGCTTCATCGGAACGAAACCTTCCAGCGGAACTTTTGTGTTTGGTGCCGAACCATGCTGAAGAAGTAGAGGTGGTGAAGAAGAGTAGCAGCAGCAATAATCCCCAATTGGCTGATTTCATGTTGGAATTGAGGGTAGGTTGCGTGTTTGAGGAAATGCATGAAAGGTTTATATATGAATTGAGACGATGATGTGGGTCCACAAAACATTGCTTCCATAATTCAAACTGGGATTTCTTCTAATGCATTGCTTATTCTTTCCTTCATCCCATCAAACCCCACCTCATCAAACTTTTAATACCCTTTTCACTTTTTTTGCAAAATATATTTTATAATCTTTCTTATACGAGTTCACTAGACAGACAAGAAGCATGACTGAACTCAACCACTTATGCTTTAATTTGGTTAGGTTTGTTGTATCTTGTAACCATGCAAATTAGGTACTAATTTAGAATCTAAATTATCTCTAATATTAATTACTAATTTTTAATTATTGAATAATAAGTGTTTAAATTAGTCTTTAATTTAATTTAGAGATTAATTTAAACACTAATTTTTTATACACTAGTGAGAATTTCCTTTTTACCTCGCTTTATATGTCTCGGTTGGCCAAGAACCGAAGTATATAATGGCGCGGTGGCATTTTTGCAATTCCAGCCAAGTTTTATGCCTCGGTTCAGCTAATACCCGAAGCCAAAGACAGCTATAGGCCTCGATTCGTGCAAAACCAGTGCCAAAGAGTGCTATAGGCCTCGGTCCAACAAGACCCGAAGCCAAAAAGGTCTGCATTTTTAAAAAACTGAAGTAGTCATTAGGTGTTTGGCCTCGGTCCAACAAGACCCGGTGCCAAAAAGGGGTATATGGCTTTGGTTGTTAGAGGAACCGAAGCCATAGAGTTTATTTAGGGTTTCAATTTCGCGAACCCTTCTACTTCCCCGCGCCGCGAATCTGCAACTCCTTCCTCTCTCTCTTCCCACAACTGAACCTCGACGAGAGATTTCTTGGAGGCGCACAATGAGGCGAGGGCGGCGGTGGGCGTTGAGCCGCTGCGGTGGAGCGAGCAAGTGGCGAACGTGACGAGCAAGCTGGTGTGGTACCAGAGGGACAGGATGGGGTGCCAGTTCGCCAACCTAACCGCTAGAAGCAAATTCAAGTCAAGCACCGGCGCTCGTAATGGCGGGAAACTTAAGTCGCGCACTGGTGGCAATACCGGCATGATTAGGTCATGCGGAGGTGCCGGCGATGGCATCAAGTTTAAGTCACACAACAGAGGTGGCGATGGAAGCAAGTTTAGGTCACGCACCTGAGGTTGCGGCGGAGGGAATTCTGAGTGGCGCTCCGACGATGGCGTTGGAGGCAAGTTAAGGTCACGCCCGGTGGAAAAATCAGAGTCGTGCTCCGACGATGCTGCAGGAGATGGGGCATCGGCGTGAATTTGGACGATGATGCGCGAGCCGTTATGGATGAAGCATCCCTGAACGTTTAGATCGTCGTAGAGAAGTTGTTGATTGTAGAGGATGATTTGTTGGCGAATGGGAATGCCTCGAAGAGCCACCGTTGCGCGGGTGAGCCACCGTTGACACAATGGCTTCGGTTCACAGTAGAAACGAGGTAGAAGAGTAGTTCTATGGCTTCGGTTCACACCCGAGGCCAAAAGCCATCCCTTTTGGCCTCACCCTAATATGCCTCGGTTCTGGAACCGGGGCAAAATATCAAAAACAACTGGGGCCAAAAGCCCTTACTGCACTAGTGATAGTAACTAAATTTGATAGCTAATACTAGAGATCAAATAATTAATTTTTTTTTAATTTTTAATAGAGATTATTTCAAAAACCAATAATTTTTAATTTATTAGTATTCAAATGAATCATTATAGTGACTAATTATTTTTTATTTCTGAAATTAATTGTTATTCAATGATTTTCTTGTAATGATTACTCTCAAAATCACATCACAATTCACACTAACATACATATAGTTTCAAGGAAAGTCATGATGATTGCTTCTCAGCAACTATTTTCTAGCAAGTGTACTAGTACGTAGTAGTATCAACAAGTTTCGTATCCACAGGGATTTAGCAAGTATATTAATAGTTTGATTTTTGAGTTTTTTGATTTGTGATAAAGAGTGCAAGTAAAATTAGATAGTAGTAATTAGATAGATTGAATGGAGTAGGGGCTATGAATTGATTTCATCACATCTTTTTCTACTACACCACTACAATCTTGTTTACTTACTATACAAATCATTCAATGTCCTGGAGTACTCTTTCCATGTAGATCTAGGTTCATCCTTGATACACTAGAACTTAAGGACTCCAAACCCAATGTGATTCCTCAACTCCTGATAGAATGAGTCCTTGCTTTAATGTGCAAGACTCTCTTCTTCAGCATCCACTCTGGTATGCCATGGAGCATCTAGTACATGTATGATGATTTTATTGGACCACAGTTTGAGACCGATTTTCCAACTCAATCTAAACCAGTTAAATAGATGAGTGATGAAGTCGTCATTAAGCATAAATCAAACCACAAATAATTGAATGAAAGCAAAGATAAATACGAAAGGAGAAGTGAATAGAATCAAAATTGATTACATCAAACTTGGACAAGAGGGAGTTTAACTACTCATAGAATATTACAATGCAATTCCAGTAGCATCTACACATAAGATTTATACTAAGAGCACCTCTCTCTCTCTCGAGCCTCATAGACCCTATTCTATCCTACTACTACATTGTGGAGCCTCCACTCAATGCCTGAAATGAGGACACAAACTCTTTATTTATAGGAATTTTTGGGCGGTGCTTAGCCCAACTTTTGGTACGCAGCCCAACTTTTGGTACTCAGCTACAAGGATTACTTCACAAGTGGGTTTCCTTCTCAGCTTAACCCTTTGTCTTGGTGCTTAGCACATGACCTTTCCTTCTTGGAAGGGTTTTCTTGGCTGCTCAGCCTCATGGATTTGGGCTCCAGGTTTCCTTGCAAAGAGGATTTTCTCACGAGGCTTAGCTCCATTTCTTGTGCTCAACCAAAAAGTCCAAATATGTTGTCATGTCTTTTCTACTTCCATGGCTCAACTCTAGTATTGTGGCTTAGTTGCATACTTGATATTGTTTTCTATTTTTACTGCAAAACAACAAAATATCATTATAATTTCTAAAATGACATTTCTCAATATCTCATCTTGTATCTTAAGCTAAAGAGGTTTGTTTTGCACACAAATAGCACAACTGATACATGATAAATGTCGATTTCAAATGGAAAATTTACTTACTCTTGACACTTATCAAGCCCCCAAAACATCACAAAAGCCACGAGATGTAGAAATAAAATAAAAAAATGAAATTTAATAAAATAAATAATGGCCATTCAAGTTTCATTGTCATGGTGGTTTCTCTGTACCTCTAGCTTCTTTCTAAGACGGTTAGGGTTTTCTAAGCATGTCCCAAGTGACCAAAATAATCCAAACGTAAAAGTAAAGACTATTTTGCGCTAGCCAAGTTCAAACTCTCAACCACACCATCAAAGAGCATATGCACAACCAGCAAGCCATTACATGTTTCATGCTAATTCATACACATCTATGATTATATTATCACACTCCACGATCAAGCACACATGGAAAACAATTAAATAATTAAATTAACACACATAAGACTTGAACCCAAGTCCTCTCAACATAACCAAGTATTCTCAACCACTTGAGCTACTCGAACCCAAGTCCTCTTAACATAACCAAGTACTCTCAACCACTTGAGCTAGTATTGTTCCTTTTCATAACTCTCCACATCAATTGCTATAGAGATTCCTTCAATTGCATATATATTGAATAAATATTTATTTATTTATTTAATTTTCTAGGGTCTTACAAAGGTCCTTTTGATTTCATTCTAAATTGTGAAAGAGTCTATCATAGTTGGCATGTAACCTATGTGGGTGCAATAACATAGGTTTAAAAACAAAGTTTGACGCCATCATAGTTTGTTTTGGAAAACTACAAAAATACTGGAACGATAAAATGTGATCTATGAAATTAGATTTTGGGTCGAGGAGATGGTTACACATAGTGAATGTGTTAGCACCCTACAACGTATGTCCTAAAATTATACCTTTAATTAAATGTGCAGAAAGATATGTGGTTTTCAAAATATTTATTTTTTTTTCCAAAAAATAGGAAAACATTATTAAAAAAGAAACAAAATTGTTTTCATTTTTATTTTTGGGTCTGACAAGGATGTACCTCGCTCTTTGTTCGAGTTGTCATTCACACGACAAAAGGTGTCACCCAAGGGACAAACTTCTCACTTAGGCGAGAAAGCCATTGGAACTTCCTTTTTTGTTTCAAGCGAGAGCCCTTGTTGCCTAAGTGAGAATGATGTTGGTATGTTGAGACTTGAGTTGAGGTTTTTTGCATGATATATGATTTATTCTAAGATAACATATGGAAGATAAGGGAATTTCATGGAGAAATTACTTTGGTTGTAATGTAGTGTATGTAAGGTTACATTTTGACACTCTAAGTGATCATTTAGACTTACATAGAGTAGAATGGTTCATGTGGTAAGAGTAAGAGATTCTAGTCTAAAGCAAGATAATGACATTAGATGATCATGGACCGTGTGTGTGGTAGGAAGAAATTCATTGGCAATGACTCTGCAGAGTAGTAGAGGCCACCACAAGTGCAAGTTTCCAGTGAATTTGATTTCATTACATGTATCCAAATAATGGAGTTAGAGTTTCCATTATGTCACTACAACATTTTTGGCTTTAGAAAACACTAAATTTGTCCATGAATATAAAAGTGTTGCCTAATCATAGTATAGGCAATAATTTTAAAGGCATGGCTTAAATTCTTCCCTCCACATTGCTAATTCTACCTTCAACCTTCTTCCTAACTTACAACTCTTTTGTCGCAACCAAAATCACGACAAGACGATGAACTGAAAATAAAACTTGAAAAAATAGAGTTTAAAGTCACCACCATAGTTTATTCTGGAAAACTACGAAAAAACCAAAAAGATAAGACAAGGTCTGCAAAAAACTAGATTTTGTGTCTAAGGATCGGTTACGCGTGGGGAAGGTATTAGCATCCCATAACGCTCGTCCTAAGACAGTACCTTTAATTAAATATGCAAAAGTATGTGATTTTCAAAATATTTAATTTTCCCCCAAAATAATAAAACACGGTTAAAAAAGAATAAAAAAATATTTTCATTTTATTTGAGCGCGTCAAGGATGTACCTCCTTCCTATGTATTTTCATTCAAAATGAAAAATCAAGAACCACATAGTTCTAAATGAAAAAAAAAAAACCGATTTGAGAAAAGATTTGATTTATATTTGGAAAAGAGAAATTTGAGAATAGGTGTAACACGACGCGAACGACTGGACATACACTAAAAAAGTAAGTAAAAATATTTGTGTATGATTTTTAGAGTAAAATATTTGTAAATAGTAGAAAATAATGTCTCTAACAAAAAATGCCAAAGTTATGTGTAAAAAAAACACATATGGTATTAAAACAAAATATAATAAAAATTGTGAATTCACAAATAAAAAAAAGGAGTGACGTACCTTCCAAACTCTTCAATCCCTCTTCTTCTCTATCAATCTCACTCTCTTACTTTACATTACAACTACTTTTTCTACTCTTTTTTCTTTTTTTTTTCTACATTCTTCAATATGTTTTTATTTTATTTTCAAAAGATAGACAAAAAACAGGGGTGTATGTGTGAGTGGTGATGAGAAAGAATTAGAGAAGTATAGATAATTTTTTTTTCGATTCTAATCCCTTTTCATATGACAAATTGTGTATTTATATCCGTAAATTGTAGTACCAATGCAATCCTAGCCTTAATTGTAATGAACAATATAAGGAAGGAATTGGTCATTATAGTAGCACGTTACAGGAATCAAATCACACCAAATCAGAGCATAATATCAATCATTATCAGTAATATTGATTCGAATAATTAGAAGAGATATTGTTTCTAATTATTATAATCATATCACTATTTTCTCTATTAGGAACAAAGGGTACAAAAAAAAAAGTAGAATGAAAATATGTTAAGTTGTTGGGTCCATGAGGAGAGTTGTGGTAATTCAAAACAAAATGGGCTTATCCTTTTCTTTTCCTTTTTTCTTTTTTTCATCTCTCTCTTTTGTTTTTTCTAGAATTAAAGTTTAAAAATCTTTGAAGAAAATTTTATTTCACCTTTTTTTATTTACCATTAACAAAAAACATTATTTATTTATTTTTTATTTTTTTGAAAATAAATTTACTCACTAGGACAAAATTGGGTCTTGACACCTTTTCCTTCTCAAAAGAAAACTCCACCTTTTCGACTCCTATCATCATACACTGTTAAACACTACACACCGCTCACCATCATCGTTTCTAGGAGATTGAGGGTTGCTGCTGTTGCTAGGAAAACTAGGTCAAGTTCTCTGTGTGATTTAGAGAAAGGTTGTTCATCTCTTGTGTCTTCAAGAGAGGTGTTTTTTTCCCCTACTCTTTTGTTATCTTATTGTAATATGATATTTTTAGTGATTGAGTTAATCTCTTTATTTGAAGAGATTAATAACTGGACCTATGATCTTTTGATATGAAACAGTAGATACAATAAAGAGAGTAGGGAAGAGAAAATTGCACAAGGTATTTATATTGGTTCAGAACGTATCCCCTGAGTTGAGCTCGAGATAGGGGTTAAACACGTGGCATTCCTTGAGTTGAGCTCGGAATGACATCCCTCGAGTTAAGCTCGGGATGGCGGATGAACACGAGGAACCCTTGAGTTGAGCTCGGGTTGGTGAGTGTTGTCGGTGTGAGTGTGCTGGTTGTGGCCAGTACGGATGGGTCCAGATAGATTGTCCTCCTCAGTAGTTGACTAACGATTTTGGTAGTCTTGGGACGTTAAGAATTATGTTCGTATATGGGAACTCCACCTGGCGTTACAGTGTATGAGCCATAGTAATGGTTTCCCGCACGTGCTCTATCGGTTGTGGCTGATAGGTATGGCAACAGGTCATCTTGAGGTAATTAATGAGATTTTATTTTCTTATTTTATTTTATTATTTAAACTCATAATATCTAGCAGGGATGTTATATTGACTGACGAATTTGGTAGTCTTGGGACATTGCGAACTATGTTCGTATTTGGGAACTCCACCTGGCGTTACGGTGTATGATCCGTAATATGGTTTCTCGCACGTGCTCTATCGGTTGTGGTCGATAAGTATGGCAGCAAGTCACCTCGAAGTAATCACTAGAAGATGTAGAACACGAATAACCTAGTTGTGGCCATGTGGTATGAATTAAAAGGGATGGAATTCATTTGGGATGAATGCGTTTCCTATATATAAATGTGTTATATTTGTGTATGCCATTTTATATGCTTTATCTGTTAAGCTCACCCTATCTGCTTGTGATTGGCGATGATCGTGTACGCGGTACATGTGAACAGGTGATGTTGATGCATGTGGTTCTGGTGGAGCTTAGCGGCGGAGAGGGGATAGCTCGGGAGTTTTATCTTTGTATTATTTTATGTTTGGAAAAATAATTTGTAAAGGCTTGTGGCCTATTTGATAAGACTTCATTATTTTATTTCTGGTTTTTAGGGTACTTTAGTTATTTTATTAAATTTTAATTTTCTCGCATTTTGGGAATATTAGTTATAATAAATGAAGTTTATTTTTTTCTTTATTTTATTATTTTAAATCTGTAATATTCGGTTAGGATGTTACATTTTCACCTTCATGCTAAAGGAATTTTGACAAAGAAAGTTTAGTTTAGGTTCACCAAGGTTCAAACCCATACCATGCCAATGTCAAATCAATGCTTAACCATTTAACCAATTCATGTTTCGTGATAATTAATATAATTCTATGATTATATTATCACTTAACATGGTCGAGCTTATTGTTAAAAATAATAATAATTTAACTAACACACAATAGGCATACATAAGACTTGAACCTAAGTCCTTTCACACAATCAAAGTACTCTCAAACACATGAGCTAGCACTTTTCCACGTCATACAAGTTAGAAATAAATGCCATAAAGGCTCTCACTACCCGCATTTATTAATTAATTAATTATTTAATTAATTAAGTTTCACGGGTCTTACAAGTTGTTGCGAGCGGAGAGATTCGTAGTTGGATGGATCACGCATGTTGGACTACGGGCGGGGAGATCTGTAGAGTTGGACTACGAGCGGGGAGGTTCGTAGAGTTGGACCACGAGCGGTCAGGTTCGTGGAAGCATTGAAATCCCTAAGACTAGCTTTAGTGTGTATCTTGTATAGGGCAATGTGTTTTTCTTAATTTTGTTTTGATGTGTTGAGATGTGGACTTGGACCAGGAGATGCTTGATAGGGTCATGAGTGGGTAGGTTCATGATTGGTGGTGAACACATGATTAATATAAGCGGGGAGGTTCATATTAATGATGCTCTTGTGTGAAGATACGAGCGGAGAGGTTCGTATGTTTTCGTGCTCACACTTAAGGGCTGCTGCGAGCAAGCAGATTCGTGGAAGCATGATATATCCTGGGTCCATGGTCAAGTAATTGTATGGGTAAAAGGATTAGTAGTTTCATTTGTATAATGAGACGATGATCTGAAATCCTTGGGTATCGAGTGCTAAGATTAAACAATTTAGATGAAATAAAGTAGTCTAGGGTGAATCTCTAATTTATTAATTGTATATTTGTATTGTTATGAGCTCACCCTTTCTGTGTGTGTTTGGCGATCATCGTGTGACTTGTCACACAAGAGCAGATGATGTTCCAGGTGATGTTAAGGACGCGTAGAGACGGAGAGGGGGCTATACTGGAAGTTTTATTATGAACTATTTATAGTTATTTGATTTACCTTCGGTTGATTTTTGGAACTTGTAACAAAATTCATAGTTATGTTCATTTGAATTTAAGCGTGTCGAACAAATTTTAAAGATTCCCGCATTTTGGGAAGAGTATTTTATGACTATTGAGTTTTATTTATATATTATTTCTTTTATTAAAGCAATTTCCAGTTAGGACGTTAAATACAATTAGTTCAATTTTACAAAAAACAATAACTATAATTTTATTTCGTAATTTTACAAATATTATTATAAAAATTCAATTAAAAAAAGAAATAGGCCAAAACAAACTAAAGAAAAATAGTCTAAGATAAAAATTATAATTGCAAATAAAAAAACAAGCAATTATATACATACAATGAAAAAGAGATAACAAGCAAAATAATCTCAAAACGATGCAAATGGGGATGAAAACACAAAATATTCGGTTGAAAACGCCTAAAATCAATCCATAATCAAATCCCAACCAGTTTGGTGGTGAAAAATATTCGAAACTCACCTAGAGGAGGTCGGAATAATGGTCGTCGACGGGAAGGATCGCGAAACACTACAAATGGGGATGAAAACGGAAAATATTCGGTTCAAAACGCCTAAAATCAATCCACAATCAAATCCCAACAAGTTTGGTGGTGAAAAACGTTCCAAAATTACTTGGAGGAGCTCGGAATGGTGGTCGCCGACGAAGAAACTTCGTGAAAAATTGGTGGCGCGATGAAACAGATAGGATTTCTGCGTTTCGTGCAAAGAAAACCCAAAAATTGACGTCGGGGCTGCGTGGTCAGACGTTACTTAACGTCGGTGCAGAGGGGGTCAGACGTTAAATTAAGTCAGAGCAGAGTGGGTCAGATGTTAAATTAAGTCGGGGGTAGAGAGCTTAGACGTTAATTTTAGCATAACGTCGGGGTACTGTGGGTCAAACATTAAATTACGTCTGTGTTGGAATGGACATACGTTAAAAAAGTCAAATAATTTACAAAAATGACACTGGTCATTTTTAACGTGGGACTTTTTCTGGACAAACGTTATATGGGTGACGTTATAGGGCTTTTTTGTGTTAGTGTGGGTTAAGTGAGTCAACCCACCTTCAACCTGGCTCGAACCCGTGAGTTAAGTCAGTCGGGTTTAGTTCAACCCACTTTTGAAAAAATTGAATCCCAACCCGGCTCAAACCCGTGGTGAGTCGAGTTGGCTTACGAGTTGAAACCCATTTTTGCATCTCTAGTTTTAACTACTAAAATGACTTAGTTTTTAAATTGGTCTCTAATTAATTAGTGTACTATTATAATTTTTTATTTATAGTAGTGATTATTTTAGTAACCAATAATTTTTAATTTTTTAAATTGGTATCTAAATTGGTCACTATAGTAACTAACTATTTATGGATTCTAAAATTGGTTTCTAATTGAGGATTTTCTTGTAGTGGGAAGAGACATTGCAGTACGGTGGTGTTAGAGGAAGTGGTGTTAGAGGAACCTTGCATTGTTGAGGGTGAGAAAAAGAAGGGGGCAGTGCAACGTGAAGAAGATCCTTAGAATATGGAGGGAAATCTCATGAAAATGTAAAGTTAATGGATGTACTATTGCTTTTTGTTAAATGTAATTTTTGAGAAAGAAGTAAAGAAGTTTTTACTTTTTATGTTTATAGGTTACTGTTTTATATTTTATTTTTGGGACAGAAATATAAGTTTTTTTTTTAAGTTCATATGCCACGGTTTTATTGTAACGTGTTTTAAAGCCAATTCTTAAAAAATGTAGTATATTTCATCAACGATTTATAATTGGTTGTTTTAGTAGTTTTTAACCTACCCTTATAAAATTGTGACTTTTTATATTTAGGTGACAATTTTATACACGTTGACTAGTTTAGTGTGGCCTAAAGTCAAAAATGGTGTAGTGACTTATTAATTCATTGCCTTGAGAAGAGTACTCACAATTTTAGGGGGTTATGTGGAGATTTTCATGGAATTGAAGGAGGAAGTATGAATGGTGTGAAGGGTGGGGTAAGAAATGAGTGAAAAGTATGATTGGTGTGGATGGTGAGGTGGTATTCTCACACGAAGTTGATGAGGATGATGTCATGGTGATGCAAAAAAAAGTATGGAAATAAAAATGGGAAAAGAAATGAGTGAAAAATTCCTTATACATAGTCGATGGATTTTTTTTTTCTCATTTCATTAGAAAAATAAAGTCCTTAGAAAGTTCATCTACTTAGTAACATGCCTTATGTACTCCTTACCCTATTTTGTAAATAATAAACGATTTCTTACTAGAGATTGAAATTTTGTTGCAATTATGACAACAAAGACTGAACCTAAAAATTTTAAGACATAAAAGATTCTGGTTGGCGTGTTGTAATGCTAATGAGATATGAGCCTTAGAAGAAAATGAGACCTGAGTTTTGTAGAAACTACTACCAACAAAGAAAGCTCTCAAAAATAAATGGGTATACAAACTAAAACCTCACTCAGAAGGATAAAACACTTCAAAATGAGACATGTTATATTTGAACATCATCAAAGAAAGGGAATATACTATGATGAAACATTTTCCTTAGTGGAAAAAGTAGTGACCATAGTACCATTTAGGTTGTGACAACAATTAAAAAGTGAGAAGTTCACCAACTGCACATACATAACGTGTTGTAAAATTTTTTTAATCCAAATTTAGTTTGTAGGTTGAAAAAATCATTGTATGGCACAAAACAAGCTCTCCATTGTTTGGTTTGCTATGTTGGTTACGACATTGGAATGTTATGGCTTGTTCAATCCCATTTAGATTACTTGTTGTTTATATTGCACAAGGGAAAAACACATCTTTATGTGCTACGTGGATGACTTAATTATTGCAAAAATGCTTGTTTTCATATGAAGGATTTGGAAGCCTCAAAATATTTTTAGGGATTGGAATAGCCTGTAATCCCTTAGGGATTCATCTTTGTCATTGAAAATATGTGTTGGAAATTATGAAAGACACAAGTTTAGTAGGTGTCAAGCATGTAAATTTTTCAATGGAACAACACCAAAAGCTAGTGTCGGCTTCTAGTACACCTTTTGAAGATCCAAAACCCTATCAAAGACTAATTGAGAGATTAATCTATTTGTTTGTAACTATACGTGATTTTGCTTATTCTATACACAATTTATCTCAATTTATATAGAAACCTCATAAAGAGCATTAAGAAGAAGCCTTAAGGATTATCTGATATTTGAAGAAACATTTGGGGTCAATGTATTCTATAATTTGATAGTAAATTATGACTACAAGATGCTAATATTGATTGAGCAGGTTGTCCACTTACAAGACATCTTTTGACTAGTTAGGTGATACTTCTTGGTTCTTCTCCCGTATCATGGAAAACTAAGAAACAATCAATAATCTTTCACTCTTTTATAGAGGCTAAATATTGTCCTATGGTTACGACTACATGTGAGTTAAAATAACTTAAACATTTACTTGGTGATTTGGGGTTCTTGATTTTAAAGGAATACAATTGTATTATGATAGTCAATCAACATTACATATAACTCTAAATGTAATTCTAAATCCAATTTTTCATGAAAGAACAAAACATATCGAAATCGATTGTCATTTTGTTTGTAATGAAATAATAACTGACATCATTTGTCCCTAGCATGTTCCTACCAAGGTACAACAAGTAAACATTTTTTTCAAAGACTTTGAAAAAATACAACTTGAGTCTCTTCTATGCAGTTAAACACTCAAGATCTTCAAGATCTTCATGTTGGAACTTGATTAGAAGATATTGATATATTATTATTATGAATATTTATTTTATTTTATTACTGATTAGGAGATATATTCTTATTCTTCTTATGAGCAAAATTATAGTTATATGAACATTATTTGATTGACATTTTTAGTGGTTATAATTTTAACTTAATTTATGTAAAGATCTTATAATATGTATTTACATTGATGATTGGATGAATAAAGAAGCATGAGTTTTCTTACGGTAAAACTTATCAATGTAGATTGAAATTAATAGATTTTAACTTAAAAAAATAGGTTAAAATATATTTTTTGTCTTAATTTTTGTCAAGTTTTGTCAAATCAACCATAATTTTGTTTTTGTGCTTAAATAAGTCTCAATTTTTGTCAATTTTGTTCAATTTGGTTCTTTTTTGTTAACACCGTTTAAATCATTGATGGTAATGAATAGTGGTTGTCAGTGTCATTTTATAATTTTTTTAAATTTTTTTTATTTTTTTAAACTTTTAATTTTTTTATTTTTTTAAATGTCTACGTGTTTAAATGCCACGTGTCAGAGTCAATGTTTTATATTTAATTTAGTCCCTATATTTGTTATTTTTGTTCAGTCCTAATTTTGTTTAAAATTGAACAATTTTGTTCCTCTCGGAATTGTGATCAAATTTAACTTTTATATACAAATTATAATGATGTAAATTTTAATATATTTAATAAAAATATGAATTTAATATAAAAAATAAATTTGATCTCAATTTAAAAAAGGACAAAACTAGTTCTATTAAAACAAAATTAAGACTAAATTGAACAAAAATAACGAATATAGAACTAAATTGAATATAACACATGACACATTGTTGGGTTGACACGTGACATTTAAAAAAATTTTAAAAATTAAAAAAAAAAACTACGATGACATGTGACAGTCATTATCATAAATAATTTAAACGATGTTAGCAAAAAAGACCGATTCGACAAAACTTGACAAAAATTGAGAAAAAGAATACTTTAACCTAAAAAATAAAAAATAAAAGCAATGACATTACTTTTAATTAGTTCTAGATTGCAATTCTAAAAAAGTTAACACAATTTTTCTAACTTTTAATATTTAAAATATAATTATAAATATACAAATTCCAATTATCATGTTTTAATAAAAGAATCGAGATTCGGGTGAGGGTTGTTCTATTTAATCCCGTAAACCTGAATTTTTTTATAAAATAAACTCCAACCCTAACTTGATCCATTCAACTTGATTTTTCTCCAATCTTATCACTTATTATGATCAATTTTATACATTATTGAATTAAAGCTAATATATTATCAGTTTCTTTTGTATTTGTATCATACTCCTATGATTTTATCCAAAAACTTAGATACTGTGAAGAAAAAAAATATATATAACAACAGTGTCTAAAAAAACCACATACTTGGTCGGAGTATTTCTTCCTCACCCGATAACCTCTATGGTATGGTGAAATGGCTAGTTTAACCTTATGTTCTTCGTTTCTTCTTTTCCACTTCTTCTTCTTCTTCTCAGTACATTCCCATACATACACTGTCACCAACATTGTGAGGAATCAACACCAACATTACATACCTCCATCAACTCTTCCAAACAAAGTTATAGAAGATCCACCAACACCATAAACAGTTATGGTCTCAAAAAGACCAGCCATCACCATAATATATCTTAAACACGTTGATGGCCATGTACTTGCAGCTAGGAGAAATCCCATAACAGCGCTAGATCTAATTTATATTATATTTCGAAATAAAAAATACTAATTTTTAATATTTCAGATGATATAATATAAAATATTTTTGGAATACACAATCCAAAATGAAAATTAAAAATCCTAAGTTGAAGGATAAATTTGAAATTTTAAATTTATGGAAGTACAGATTGAAATTATGGGGGTATAGGAAGAAATATGTGTTTGCAGTTGAATGGTAACCCAGGCGTTGATGTCTTCGGTTGTTCATTCAATTGAAACAACAGGAAGGCCCAACGACAGAACTAGGAAAGTCAGTAGGATAAAGTTTTAGTTTAGCCGGTGACACAGGTAATTATTTATTTCTTAGTTTTTAATTATTGTTTGGAAGAAAGTGTTCCATTCTTAAATATAATCTAAATTAACATATTAACTATTTTATCTTTAAATTAAAATAAAATAAAAATTTGATAAAAATTCAGTATGTTATTTCTATGTTCTTAAATATAGTATAGTTATCTTATTTTATGAGTATTATATCAAAAATAGATCGTGTAATTGGATAAAAAATAAAAATTACTTACAAATCATTCATCTATATTGGACAAAGAAGGAAAAATACCCATTCATTCATTGACTATATGCAGAAATCCAACATAATAATTAGTCTAATAAAGCTACGGTCCCATATACCAACAGTCATGTATATAGCACCCATCTCTTTCCTTGTAAAGAGGGTTTTGAGTGCAAAGTATTATTACCTTTCGGTTGGTAATTATAGTATTGGTATTATTATACCATGCCTTCATTTATGCATTAGAAAGATAAAATACACACAACTAAGGTGGCAATACTAAGGATAATGAATAGAACCGAAAAATTAATTTAATTCAGAGTTGCTTTACTAAAAGTCAAAGAACTAACCGGGTAGGAGTGAAGATTTGGTGAAAAAAAAAAAAAAAGAATGAGAAGGACAAAGACATGTCTTGTGAGGTGTGACTTATGATTCGTTAAGCCAAGGTAAAGTGGACACACATACAAGGCGAAGAAAGAAAAAGAAAGATGCTTCCACTAAAGCTGGTTCGTTCTCTGGTCTTAGGGGAAACCATCAACCACAACCCTCATCACATGCTAACCCAAAATCACCACCATTACAACACCCATTATGATGAAGATAGTGAAATTGATGATGAAGCCCGTGGCACGTCCCAACCCCACCATCGTAGAAGAAGGAGAAGAAGAAGAAGAAGGTACAAAATCCCAGGTTTGATTTTTCTCCCAACAAAAGAGATTATTACAGACACATATAGGCTTGCTACCATTGCAAGGGACTTGGGTTTGGACTTGTACCCTACACCCTCACTCTCTCACATCATCTTCTCCAACCCATCATCATCATCATCAAAACCCTCATCATTATCCTTCTCTTCTTCTTCATGCTCCCGCCAAAGCGACGCCGTTCCCATTCCCTTCCCTTCACTCTCCGCAACCCCACTCACCCACCTTCGCTGCTTCCTCACACTCTCCCCACGCGCCTTCAAGATCGTCCTTTTCAGCTCCCACCCTGACGCCGCCGCTGCCGCCGGAAACGCCGGCAACTGGGACTGCGACTCTTTCTCTCTCTACTCGCGGGACCTCGGCCATCGGGTCGGCACCATGGAGGAGTTTTGTCGGATTCTTGCTGGCAAAGGTTGGAGCTTTTATAAAACCAAGAAAAACCCTTGTTCCGACCAGCGGCGCGGCGGCGCTTTTTACCTCTTCAGAAGGGTGGATGTGAACCGGGTTCGGCTTGGAGCACCGGTGGATGGGGCATGCAGAGTGAGGGAGTTGAGGCTACCATACTTGGATTTTGGAAATGCTCCGTTGAGGATTTTGCAGTATATTTTGTTGATGACTGGTGACATCTTCTGTTTGGCATGACATGTTCGTAAGTGTTCTATTACTTTAGGTTTTTTTTTTTTTTCAAGATTTTAGTTTTCATGAATTTTTTGTTGGAAATCACCCGACTTTTACAGTTGCTATAAAAGTCAGCCATTTATGATGTATGGCAATTTTTGTGATTTGGATGATTCATGATAGGTTCACAGTGTAATTGGTACTACGTTCTGATTAAAAAATATTTGAATGAGAAAAATAAAATGCTGTGTTGTTAGATGATGAGAAGAGATGGGCAACAAAAGGGCTCATCTGGTTTTGTCTTGTAATGGGGGTGGTGTTGGAAGAAATGTTGGAAGGGGCATAACCTTAACCACACCACACTAATGCAGATCTGGAAGATGATGTATGGATGCAGTTAGAGCTACTTAAAGGTAATGCAAGTTTCTAAGATAGTGTTACCTTAAGACCTACAACTCCCTAAATATAATTGTAGCCACCTATATTCATATCCATCTATGTTTCTTTAGCCAAAAAGATGTCGCACATTTCAATAACTAAAGTGACTAAAAGTTGATAATACCATTTATTCTGTGTGAAATTCTAACCATTCATTTCAACAAAAGCTTATATGCAATGACAGAATTGGTTGTTTCCATCTTTGCAGTTGTAATTAAAATACCAAAAACATAATTGCTGTCAACGATACCATGTCTTGCTGTTGTTTCCATCTATTCACAGGCAACGCTTGTACGGGGTCTATAATCACTTGAATTCCCTTGCTTTTTTTGGACAAATATGGAATATATTTATCCATTTTTGGTTTTATAGCTCCCATCACTTCAGAACTCTGAATGCTCAGTGAAGAAGAAGACCTATGAATGCACATTTATCAATCATTAGTGTAGGTTGTCTGTGACCCCAAACCAGCAAGAATCATGAGGATTGTCTCAATAATAAAATACCTGATTTCTGATTATTGATTTTTGTCATACTTCTTTAGGATCAATGGTGTGAACTTCTTAAGGTTAGAATTGAAATATTATGGGAATGTACCAAATAATTCTCTCATCTTAGTTCCTTGGGATTTCCATTAGCGATCGAACCAAAGTATATTACAAGAAAAATAGAATTAGATTTAGCATCACGTTACTTTTGTTGGTATTTTCAGTGACCATATAAGATATGGCAGTGGCATATGTCCATGACTAAGAAAGTTTTTCGATCTGAAGTTTTGAGATGAATTCATCAGATAAGGTTATGTTCTCTGATTTAATATTTTCAAGCAACTAGTGGTATCAGTTGATCTGAATTTTGATGTAACAATTTTAGTTTCCAATAATGAACCTTTCTCTAACAAGAACATCTTCGGAGAATTCCAAATAATTTTTTATTCTTTGTAGGACCAAGCAATATACACTGAACATGTTGTCGAATATGCGTTAAAGTAAATATCAGCTAGTAATGTTAATGTTTATCCCACGAGTTTTCTCATGATGGGAAATTGAAATTGAAATTGGGTGTTAATATATTTAGACAGAGATGGATGGAGTTATTCACAATGCATGAATGTATTTAGGTAAGAGCGTATCCGATAATTAAAACATTTGAAGTTTAACACATGAACATCACTCACAACCAGACACACTAATTCCGATTTTCAACATATATATAACAATGTTACCAGACACGCCATACTTCTTTTAGCAGAGTAGCAGAGCTTAAGATTTCTAAGTTCAAGTTTAACCAGAGATTTGAACAGCTTTAACATCAGGCTTCTTGACATCTTCCTTGGGAATGGTGACAGTGAGAACCCCATTTTCAATGGAAGCCTTCACCTGATCCACTTTAGCATTTTCTGGCAACCTGAACTTCCTCAAGAACTTACCACTGCTACGCTCCACGCGGTGCCACTTATCGTTCTTATCTTCTCTCTCAACATTTCTCTCTCCGCTTATCTGAAGAACTTTGTCATCTTCAATCTCCACCTTCACCTGCTCCTTCTTCAGCCCTGGAATATCAGCCTTCAACACGTGCGCTTCTGGGGTTTCCTTCCAATCCACTCTGGTGTTCACAAAGGCAGAATTTTCAGCAGAAAACGAAGATGGAAATTGAAAATCCTTGAACGGATCCCACATGTCAAGAGAGAAAGGATCAAAGACGTCGCTCCTTCTACCATCGAAGAAACTTGGGATAAGCGACATTTTCTCTTCTTTCCTTAGCTGATGCTTTGTTGTCAACTTTGCAAAGGTGTGAATTGTTAGCAGGTACTGAATTTCTTGTACTTGCTTCTGAGAGGACACATGAGGTATTTAAATGAAAGCAAGGGTCAATCTCGTATCTTCCAGAAAAATGTTTTTTTGATTTCGTATGTTTGAAGATTTTTTCAGAAAATTCGGAAATCTTCCGGAATTTCTTCTCAGCTGCGAGAAGGTTCTAGATCCTATTTTATGAGTTGGTCATGAATTGGACTGGATTATTAGAAAGCTATGAAGCCCGAATCATTTGAAATGGGCTACATTTTCTAATTTTCAAGCTTCTTTTCTTGAAAATAAAACTATCGAACTCAATAAAACACAGATATATTAGATAAACTACAAATATATAATTCGCATAACATAGTTCGATTATTTTAATATTTCTAAATTTTTTCAACACATAAAATACTCTTATTTCTTTTACTTTCCTTTTTTAGTTTAATTTTGTTTTTGAACTTCGTTTTACCTTACTATATGTTTGTGATTTTTGTTTTATCGTAGAAATTATATTATTATTTTAATAAACAAAAATGGTTTCTCACTATTTTGGCGATGTACTGATTTTTTTAAATAAAATAATTATTATGTTAAATTATTTTATTTTAACTAATAAATAAAATTTAATTGGTAAGGATTAAAATTTATGTTAGAACTATATTCTATATTTGCGTCCTTAAAAAATATAAATGGAAAAATCAATTTCTTAAATTATTTTTTATTTCAATTTTAAATTAAAAAAGGTAATCAATTTTTATCTTATCTTTGATCCGCTGTTGATGGATAGGTAAACCATTAAAAATAGGTTAACGCACTGAAAATTTAACTCGGTTCATGTCGATTTAGTCGGGCAAAACTGGTCGAGCCAAAACAAAAATATTTTCAACCTGATTTGCCTGATTTTAGGGTGACGACCCACTTTTCCATCCTCCATATAAACATGTTCATTACATTAAATAAAGAAAAGTTCAATTCCATATATATTTTAGTAATTTTTTTTCTACTATTTTCAATTCTATTTCAAGAGTCATGATATTTTAGGTTTTTTTTTTCTACTTTCGTTTGATATATTTTCAATTTTATTTGAAGAGTCATGATATTTTGACCATTTATCATTTTATACAATAAGAAATATCTTTCAAAGTATCACCTCCCACAAAAATTAAATTGATATGACTCCTTATAAATATCTCATTCATCTGAAACAAAACATAACTCAAAATTTTCTCCATTGTTCACATCTTTAATTATTTATTTTTCAAATTCAAGGTTGAGTTATTTTTCTTCCGGATGATTCTCTTATCATGCTTTTTCCTTGGAGCAGGTGTAGAGAATCCCTTCCCTCATGTCTAGCTTACTTGAAGGTTTCAGAGAGATGTTTTAGACAAAGGGAACAAAGATCTCTGATTCGTTATGGTCTGTTTTTTAAACCCGCAAGAAGGTTTATGAAACAAAAGTTACATCCAGACCTTGGTTTCAAACTGGAAATATGTTGTGTCCTTGGCTGAATGCTGAAAAAATCCTCATCTGGAACTAGAATAATCCAACCGGTGGAACTTTGATATCTTCATCTATTATGAAACAAACTAGAAACACCAAGTTCCCAAATCACACTTTATCCACAGGTTCCAATTTCCAAAAACAACCTTCTCATACTAACCTACAAAGTCAAACCTCCACCTTTCATAAATGCTTACAAAATTCCACATAGATATCCGAACAAATCAACCCACTTTAATCCAGACAAAATAATTCTTACTTTAATTCAAATAACAGAAATCATGCGTGTTAATGGTTATTATTTATTATCATGCTTGTTTTTATTTGATTTTTATTTTAAAATATTTTTTGCAATCAGATTTTATTAGTACGAATTTATAATATTAAAATATTAAAAAAGTATCATGTGTGAGTGTAGTTTTTTAAAAAAACCAATTTTTTTAAGTTTTTAATTTTAAATATTTAAAAAAAAATAAAAAATAAAAAGATGTCACTTGTTAAGCTAATATTGTGTAATATAACAGTGGCAATACCTGTTGTTATTAGAATAAAATATGAAAAATATTTCTTTTTTATGGTATGGTTTTTCTCCCTTAATTACAATAGAATGAGATTTTGTTTTGCTAATTGTAATATTGTGATTTTATACCTAGACTGTCAGTTGTGGATTTTTGTGTATCTTTAAGGGAGAATGGCCTACCTCCAAAATTTTTAAATTTTTTTTAAAAAGTATATTCCATTTTTTTTATTTTATAAAGTATAATATTTAGTAAATATTTAATGTTAATAAATAATAAAACATAAAATTAAATATAATAAAGAAAAAAAATTATTAAGATATTTTTTATGTTCTCTCTCATTTTTAAGTCTCTCACATATTTTACTCATCTTTCAATTTTGCATGATTTCTTTTGTTTTTTTTTAAAGGAAGTTAGACACAAATTCATTCTTTATGCTCTCATTTTTTCATGTGTTCTCTTGCATTTTTAAGATAAAAAGATAATTCTCTCTTGTCTTTTGATACTCTTGATAGTGAAATATTAATTTAATAGTCAGTGTTTTTTCATCTCATAAGTTTTTGGTATATTTATATTTTTATGAATATAGAAGTAAAAGTTATATAATATATGTTTTTTTTAACCATTTTTTAGTTTTTGCTTGATTATCATATAATTTTTTTAGTATTTAAGTCTCTTAATTTTCGATTAAATTTTGATAAATTATTTTTAGTCTTATTTTTTTTTAAATAAGTATATTGATGAAAAATAAAATAATAGATTTATTTTTTTAAAGTGAGAGAAGGAAAGATATCCGTGAAGATGGAAACAAGATAGATTTACTTTTTTACCTTCTTTACATATTTTCAAACATGATACTAAGATCCAATGATTGAATTAGAGAAATCATTTCTTAAGATTTGAAGAATTATAGGTAGGGGTTTCATATTAATTCTTTAAACTTAATCAGGAAACATTCTAAAATATGAGAGTATCCGATAAGTGAAAAAGTGAAAGAGGTGAAATTAGAAAAATTTATTTAAAATGGATTATATATCAAATATAACTTAAAAAGTTTCATTTTTTTCTAAGGAGAAATTCAATACTCAATTATATATATTTTAGTTAAATTAATAGCAATAATTAAATATATAAATTTTAAATATATTATGTTGGTCCCTTCAAAATTTTTTATGAAGATTCGCCATTGTAGACAGTTGTTGAACAAGGGTAGCTACTATAAATGTTCCCTTTTGTTCTTTACTTTCGGTGCATTGAAAGTAATAAAGACATTGTTTAATATTTTAATCTAAGATGATATTAAAGCACAAGAGACACATGAGGTTGATAACTTGAATCAACCTTATAAAAGCAAATATTAGTAGTATGACCATATTTCAAGAAGATTTGACTTTGGAAGTTGGCAAAACAACTTCCACGCCCTCAACTAGTACCCCACCACAATGACCCTTATTACTACCACCCGAGCTCCATAACTACCACGACCACCGCCGCCATGAACAAATCCAACAACAAAATGAGAGCGAGTGGCAATATCAAAGGAGTTAGGATGCGGTAGCCTTGTGAGTAGTTAACAGAGGGAGATAAGGACTTTTTGTTAAATCGAGCAATGCGATATTCATGGGCGAGAAGAAGAGCCTTAACTTCAGTGATAAGAGGTGTCGTAAATTTGCTTTCGATGACAAAAATCATAAAGGCATAATCTTGTGGTAATCCTTCTAAAATAGCATCCAATGTTCTGCAAGCGATATTTGATTGCCCACACCAGCAAGCTTGTCAGCAAGATTCCTAATCTGAGACAAGAACTCGCTCATCGTTTTGTCATCAAGAGAGGTGGTTCGAAGGTAGGTGCGAAGTTGACGAATGTGTGCCTTCGTCTGCAAATGAAAGTACTCATTAATTTTGTCCCATACCTGATATGAATGAGTGTAGCCAATGACCCAAGAGAGAACGAATTTCGATAAGAATGATAAAGCCAAGTGAGTAACAATTGGTCCTGAACTTCCCAAGCTTCATAGGCAGGATTCACTTTGCCATCTTGATAATATGTTTCGATAAGGTATTGTGGAGGAATGACGAGATTGACTACGAAATGCTGAAGCTTACGAGTTTTGATGATGTGTTCAATTTGTTGCTGCTAGAACAGATAATTGGTGTTATGAAGCTTCTCAGTAAGAGAAGTGAGAAAGGGCGAAGATGTAGAAGGAGTAGGTGTAAAGTAAGCCACTATAAAAAACATTAGGGTTTTAACACTACTTTCACTATTTTATTTCAAAAATAGTCTGATTACATGTTTTTTAGAACCTTTGGGTGTGCTTATTTTCCTTTTCTCCATCCTTACAATGCTCACAAACTTAACTTCAGATCACAAGAGTGTGCTTTTCTTGGGTATTCTTCCTCTCATAAAGGTTATAAATGTATCTCCTCTTCAGGTAAAATCTACATTTCTAAAGATGTGATTTTCAATGAACATCAATTTCCTTATTGTGATATTTTTCAATAACAACCTATACTTGTCTCTTCTCTCTCACCATACTTTAACCTTAATCATGATCTATTACCAATGTCCCTCACTCCTTTTACCCCTCCAAATTCTATTTCAGTTGCAGGTTCCTTACAACAATCTCTTGTATCTTCTCATACATATTCCCTCTTAATCAAAATACTGATTTGTTTGTGTCACCCATTGTGTCACAATATGCATCCCCCTCTCCCTCTTATCTTGAGTCCAGTGCTCCTATTGAACCTATTCCTAGAATTATTAATAATCATCCTATGCAAACCAAGTCCAAATCAGACATTCATTGTCCATGAATTTGTCCTTCCTTATTGTTGGCTCATACTAAACCCAAAGGAATTAAATAAGTTGTGTCTGACCCAACTTGGTTTTCTGTTATGCAACAAGAGTATTATGCATTATTAAAAAATCACACATGGGATTTAGTTCCTTTGTCCTCTGATCGACAAGCAATATGGTGTAAATAGGTGTTTAGAATAAAAGAAAATGTAGATGGATCCATCAACAATTATAAGGCTTAGTTAGTTTTTAAGGTTTTCATCAAGTCCTTGGCTTTGATTTTCATGACACATTCTCTCTAGTTGTTAAGCCTATTACTATTGGAATTATCATTATTCTTGCTCTATCTTATCATTGGGAGTTATTTTAGTTAGATGTCAACAATCTCTTTCTTAATGGTCTTCTCAAAGAGACAATTTATACGATTCAACCTCCTGGATTTGAGGTTGCTGATAAATCTCTTGTGTGTAAACTAAATAAAGCTATTTATGGATAGAAGCAAGCCCATGCCAATGTTTTTACAAACTCAAACCTACACTGATTCAGTTTGGTTTTCAGGCTAGTAAATGTGATCCATCCTTGTTCATCTACAAGCATCAATCTCAAATTGTATTTCTTTTGGTTTATATGGATGATATCATCATCACAGGCAACTCTTCTTCTCTCGTTTAGCAACTTACTACTCAGCTTAAACTCTACCTTTTTTCCAAAAAACCTTGGTCAGCTAGAGTATTTCTTTGGAATTGAATTTAAGCACTTACTTGACAAGTCCCTTCTCCTCACTGAAAACAAATACATTAAAGACCTTTTTCACGAGACCAACATGGCTACAACACATCCTATTTCTTCTCTTTTGTCCTCTACCTACAAGTGTGAGAGTGAAAAAAGGGTTGGGGAAAGCTCGTGTAAAGAAACATAACAACTTAGGTTAGCGGTTCACGGTGGTCACAAAATAAAAACTTATGGAGCAAAGTAGTTCGCACGAAAAGTTGTGGGCAAGAAAAGTTGTCTGAATCAATCATTGTTGGCGAAGGCTCTATTGTATGCGACAAGGTTCACCGGTTGTGTTGTTCAAAGGTTGGTCGGAAACCCTTCGTGCTTGGTCGAAAACCCTACGTGCTTGGTCGGAAACCCTTCGTGCTTGATCAGAAACCCTTCTGGGTGTTTATTTATGATTGTGATCTTCATGTTATGCAAGTCGTGAACCACTAAAAGCATTTAAATCTTTGTTGTGGTTGCAGAACTTTGACCCGCACATTGGAAGAAGACGAAAACATATGTCATTGGTTTTGCGTGGTTCATTGTCGGTCACCCTACACTTATTGAAAGCAGTTGAAGTTTTATTGTTGTGGGTTGTGAGTTTTTCGATTTTGGGTACGAATTTTCTAGTGTGGATGTTGTGTCATTCATTTAGTTCTGTTAGGGTACATTGTTGTTCTTTACATTTTAGGGGTTTTACATTTGTATTTCAATTAATTTTGATGATGTGTTTATATGTTTGAGATTGTGTTGTTTTGTATGATTACATTTGATGGTTTATTTTTAACTTTTGATTGTTGTGAAGTGATTTGAGTATTATGTTCCTTATTTTAGATTAGTGGACATGAGTGAAGATAGTGACAAGAGTCAAGATAGTAATTGTAGTGATGATAATGACAAGAGTGAAGGTAGTGAAATGGGATTCAATGATGCAATTGAGGTAAGTGAGTTGTACGTGATACATCTAAACATCTATTCATTGTGTTTTGACATATTTGGATCTAATTTTTGGTTATATGTTATTGTTATTTTGCAGATTTGTTTCAGGCATTCTTGTAAGACCAAATATTTAGGTTTATTGAATAAGAACTTAATTGAGGAGCAAAAGCTATGTATTGAAGGAACACCATTTTGGTGGTTCACTTTGTTGAATGAGTTTGTTAAGATAAGTTGAAATGTTCTTAGCGTGTTATGTAATTTGTGGGTAGAAAAAAGATGTGGTTTTTTACTTAACTCTAAAGTTGTGCCATTTAAGTTATTAGATGTATGTTTAGGTTTGAGATTAAGGATTATTAGAGATGGAATGGATTTGATGAGGCTGACATTGATAGTGTATTTAGGAAGAATTTTAGTGAGAAGAAGGTTACTGTTACCCTCATATATAATTATGTTTTGAATCAGTCTCACTATGTTGGTGAAGATAATTTTTGCAGGCTTTACATTTTATTAGGCATATCAGATTTTCTTTTGCCTAATAGAAATGGAACAATATTTCTCATACTTTTCAAAATTGTGGACGATTTGAAAAGTCTAGGTAAATATAACTAGGATGGTGTAGTTTACAAGTATTTGGTTGGGATTTTGTGCAAATGGGTCCATGGTTTTGAAGAAGCAAAGACATAGAAAACACTTCCATGTTGTGGGTTGTGTTTATTTATTATAGGTGAACCATAGTTAGTTACATGAACATACATAAGTTATTTTATATTAATTATTTTATTTCATTTAAATATATTGTATTTCTTTTGTTTCAGCTTTGGGCTTTTGATCAGTTTTTATTTGTGAAGAGAAAGGCTGCATGTGTGGGAAAGAAATATCCAAGGTTGTTACGTAGGATGAATATTAAAGTAGGTGACAGTGCTTTAAAAACTAGTTTGGAAAAAAATGTGGTAAGTTGTATTGGGTTTATTTATTTAGAGTTATGTGTTATGGTTTGATTTTTGAATTGTGGTTTTTTTGACCTATTTGGCAGATAGTTCCTGATTTCTGTGTCAAAGGAAGAGCTTGTTCATTCAGTAGTGAGAGAAGCGTATGAAGTACTTGGTCATCAATTTAAGAGAAGTAAAACACAACATGTTACAATAGGTGGAGCCACAAATAAAGATGAAGTTAGGGTTGTTATTGAAAACTAAGAACATCAAATTGCTGAACTTTGACGAGCCCTAGCCAATTTAGAAGTTGTGGTTGATGAGAGGAAAAATGAAAGAAAGAAGGTCTCGGATCCTATTCTTCCTTTAGTGGATATTGACGACCAAAATGGTGGAATCGATGAAGACCATTTTTATAGGAGGGTGGACACCAATCATATCAACCACGCACACAGTTAAAGACTCTTGTGAACCATTCTACAGTAAGGGTGAGGTGGAACCAATTTTGTTCATCACGTGGTAGTGTTTCTATTGGTGTTAACTCCCTACAATTTCAGGTTGACAACACAAGTGAAAGTGATGAAGATTTGATGTAAATATATTTAAAATTTTAAAACAAAATAAAAATAAAATTTGATGTAAATATAAATTTAAATAAATATAATATTGTTAAAACTATTTAATAAAAATATCACTATAATATCTATATAAAGGTTAAATTTAGTCTCAATTTGGTTAGAGACAAAATTACTCAATTTAAAAAAAAAATAGACCGAATTGAATGAATTTAATAAATATGACGAGATACAGTGACCTATTGAAATTTTCGAACAAATATGAATACTAAATATTTTAACCATTTTTTTAATATACTCATTAAATTAAATATGACAAATGAAAACACATGCACCCACTTTTGTCTTATGATTATAAAAATTAAAAGTCTAATTATTATGATTATTATTAAAATAAATATGTTATTAAACTTATAAAAATAAATTCTTAACCAATAATAAAAAGAAATATAAAAATTGAAGATAATATATAATTAATAAAATAATTTATATTAATAAAAAAAAATTGATTGTGAAATATGTATAAATAATTATCCCGAAGGAATCATAGATATTTATTTATTAGAGGGTTAATTATGTTTTAAGTCTTTCGTAAATTTGGAAAGTGTCAATTCAGTTCCTGATGAATTTTTGTGATATATTGAATAGTTAATATATCTAATTTTTTGAATTGAGGAATTGAGTTTCAGTATTAATTTTTTGTTGTTAATTGGGTGATGTGGCTCTTAAGTCGTTGACGTGGTTATTGTCTTGTTATGTCACCTTGCTAAGTTATCGCCATTATATAATCTTGTATTTCATAATTTTATGATTACATATTTATATTTTTATAATTTTATTCTTTTTTATTTTTTTATTTTTAATTTTATAATTTTAGTTAAATTTAAAAACAATTTTCGTTCAACATAGTAAATATTTGGAAAATATCTCATATCACGGCCTCTTGTAACAAAATATATATTATGTGATGACATTCTAGGAGGGTGACAATCAAGATAACTGCCACATCACACAGTTAACTACACCATTAAATGATAAAGACTCAATTGAAAATTTTTAAAATGTTAAGGACTCAATAGATCAGAACAATTTATTAGCAATTTTCAGTTTACAAATTGATTAGTGACTTCAAACATAATTAAACCTAGTTATTATATTTAATTTTAAATATGTATTATAAAATGCTTGTTGAGATTATGTTGGATAAAGACTAGGAACAAATATACTTGCCTAGAATATTTATTCCTTTAAATCTAAATTAACTTTTATTGGAATTGTTGAGGTAAAACAAAAATAACTTATCTCTATTATGTATTCAACTTTAAGTATCTTGATGTCAGCTTTAAGTATGTCATGACTAACTTTAAGTATCACGAAATCAAGTATCAGAGTTCGGTTAGGTAAACAAGTCTTTGAAGATCATAAACTAAAACTACGGTACAAGAAGGGTCGGTTCAAGGCTCAAGGAGGTGATGCCACTACTTAGGTCTCTAAGATAAAAAGGCCTCAATTTTTATTTTTAGTACTAATTGCTTGAGGTCTCCAAGAAAAACGACCTAAAAAAAGATTCATTCTTAAGTTTGTTTCAGGCCTTTAGAACCACTAAGTCGTCCTTGGATATAAGTAACTCGTGTTAATGGATGAATGAGTTTTATCGTTCTTTAAGCTTTAACATAATTATCCATTTTGAAGATTCCATTCTCATAATACCTTGAAGTTGTAACTTTTAAGAACAAGGTCAAAACTTTATGACCTTTAGTAGGATTGAGCAACGATTAAGTTGGATCAAGTTCGGATCCAACCTGATCACTCCAACATAATCTAAATTTAGCATTTTAAAATCTAATCCAACCATTTAATTTTTCAATTATTTGGATATGGATAATTCGAGTTACGAGTTAAATATAGGTAAGTTATTCAAATTTGAAATTCCAACCTATTCCATCATTCATACATGAGTTCCTCACAGGTAGAGTAATCCTTCAACTATAGAATTCACAACCGAAGAGCCACCATCGACAGCCTCCCATGCAACTTTGACAACCTCAACAAAGGGCCACATGCTCACAACTAAAGGGTACTCTTCCATTTACACGATTTCATGGCCCCACCACCAAGTTACAAACAACATCCATCACATTAAAACTTGTCTAAAGTGAAAAAAGGTTAAGATTTTTAGTCTTCTCATATGTGTTTGATTCCTTATTTTTCACTTGCCAAAGTAATACTTAATTACTACTTAGACATTACTATTTATTTAAATTAGTATTAATAACATTGTATTTATTTTAGTCCAAATTATTGCACTAATAAAATATATTTTAAACTTTTATGAGCAAATGACTTATGAGTTTTAGGTGTCAATATAACTCTGAAATCTCAAAATTCATAGTCATACTTAACATTACTTTATTTAAAAATTATAATCATAATCTTATGTATATTTTTTATTTATTTATCTCATTCAATGTTCATTTAATTTTTTTAGATAGTTAAGATGGTTTAGTTAATATTAAGTTTGTCTAATTTTAATCTTTTTTTTTAAAGTTAGTATATGTTAACTTATGTTAACCTTTTTATTTTTAATATTTATTTAAATTAAAATTAAATTGTAGAGTCAATTAATTAAAATTTTGGGAAAATATCAAAATAAGTTCTCATAATTAGTCCTACATAAATCTACATAAATTTTATCTCAATTACTAAAAGAAATACTATAATTGTACCGAAATTATTGGTTAACTGTGAGAGTAACTAAAAGGGGTTTTTGAAATAGGTCTTACGTTACGTTTTAATTATTGGGCAGAAATGGTTGGATCATAAGATGGCAACATTTTATTGTACTTTATTTGATTTAAATGAAGGGAGAGGACATTCTAATCAAGTGGTATAGAAAGAAAAGAGAGGGTCACTTGTTCAGAGTATAAAAGACTGCTAAAAGTTAATGGAGAGGGGAATAAAAATAACATTTTCAATAATTCAGGAATTTTATTTTCTACAAAAATGTAGTGAATATTCAGGAATTTTATTTTCTACAGAATAAAACGTCATTTTCATAATAATTGATTGGGTATTATATGAAAAGCCCTTTTAACAATAATTGTGATTAGAAAAATAAATAATTTATCCTTTCTTCCTTTCTTATTATTTCCTTGTCATTTCATTTTTTTTTTGGAGTTATAACCATTCATGTGATATAGTCGTCGTTGTTCACTAAATGTACCATTATAATAATTTCTAATTGTAACTTTTTATATAAATTCATGTCGGATATTATTGTATATCTTAGCTGACATATTAAAATCAAACTTAAACTTAAGTTTTCATAAAAAATAATGGTATATATA
>Ga0214544_1002978_pt1 | contig 35392 bp, 21 predicted proteins | sample CNSS3metaG_FD_160074 | JGI IMG/M metagenome (GOLD analysis project Ga0214544, IMG submission 160074) | Root nodule microbial communities from cowpea collected in UCLA plant growth center, Los Angeles, California, USA - CNSS3 | ecosystem: Host-associated > Plants > Roots > Nodule | place: USA...
AAAAAAAAAAAAAAAAAAAAAAAAAAAAAAAAAAAAAAAAAAAAAAAAAAAAAAAAAAAAAAATATATATATATATATATATATATAATATAAAACTAAAAAAAATAATAAAAAAAGAAAAGGATACAAACAAAATAAAAAATAAAAGAAAAGAAATAATATAAAACGAGATAATAATAATAATAAAAAAGAAAAGTAAAAAAAAACAAAGTGAAATAAAATAAAAAGGAGATAAATAAAATAATAATAATAAAGATAAAAATAAAATAAAATAAGATAAAATAAAGAGATTCAAATTAAATAAAGTAAAAATGTAATATAAGTGTATATTTTTTTTGAAATAATAAAAAATATCTTTTATTTTCCATTTTCCATTTTGTGTTTTTTTTTTTGTATTCTCTGTATATTAGTTTCATTTTTTATTTTTTATTATTGTCATCCGAACGAAATTTGGAGTGGATAATGGTAGTAGACATCGATACCTCTTGTAACTGATTGTTAAAACGATCTTCCTTTGACCCATTAAAGACCATAATATCTACACTCTGATCATGAAGTTCCCAGTCATTGACAGGAGATATTATCAAATTCATGTTGATAAAAAAATTGCATGAGAATGTTATATCACAAGCCTCCTTTCACCCATGCCCCAACAACAGCATACATCACATAATGGAGATAGAGGTTGAAGATCTCAACCCATAATATAGAAGGCGACGATCGCATCCAACCAGTGAGAGACACTAAACTATTCTCTTTTTTTTTGACGTCAATAGATCGTTAAAGATTGAGACTTATATTGAAGGTAAGGATGAAGAGCTCCAATACCAATTCATTTGCTTGCAAATGTACACATTTAAATGTTTTACATTTAGATGTTTTTGATTATGTAATCTCAAACACAAATGATGGAAGAGTCATGCATAATATAATATTACAAAATGTAGAATTTAAAGATAATTAAAATTAAGAAATGGCATTTAAACATGAATAATAAAAAGTTATAATGGAAATAATTTCTTAAATACTCTAACTAAGGAAATGAAAATCTGAAAGGAAGTTGGTGTTGCTTGCTTCTACTTCTAGCCTTGTACACTGTTTTAGATGAAATGGTATTGAAAGGGATGAGCCATACCATTGCCACACCATTGTGAGTGGATAAATCTAACCGCCAATGATATCTTTGGTGACTTGCTGAGCATACTGATCCATATCTTATGATGTGGTGGTCACTGGTCAGCCATTTCTCGACAAATATAAAGCATTTGAGCTGTGCCTTTGCTTCTGCGTTTAGCCAAGTGTCTCTCGCCTTTCATTTTTACTTTCCTTTTCATCGGAACAACACAAATCATCTCCGAATCATTTTGCTTTTCCAACACATTTTTTCTGTCGTTTTTCTTGGACTTCAAATTTATCCTTATACTTTCATTCATCCATTAATGTTTAAATTTGAGTTACTACAGTCCATTTTTTTATTTTATTTTAAGACATACTTTTATTTCTATAATTTTATAAACTTTTTTATATGTACTCGCATAAAAATTACGAAAATTTTAACTTGTGTTTCAATTATAAAGAACCATAAACATAGTAAAAAACAATATATGAAGTCTCATCATTAGCAACAGATTAGATTTTGGATGTACTGATTGCTCATCAAATTCACACTTCCCATGATCTTATCTTCATAGTGTTTGATATTTTACTCCAATATTAAGTTTTATAAGGTAAATCTAACCAATTAAATTTAACGTATTGAATATAACCAAGATCATTCCCAAAATAAAATAATACACTTGTTCCAAAATAATAACATTAACTAAAATTTATAATTGAAAGGAAAAATATAATAAAATTTCATAATAAGAAAAAAATATAAAAAGTATATTTTACCCTTTAATAAATTTTAATTTATAATTTTTTTATTTTAGTAAAGTTTAATTAATAATAAAGTTTGAGAGTGGTGTAAAGATTTTTGGGCTTTAGTTTCCATTTTCTTTAATCAACTTTACTTTGTTTTACAGCTCCTTGCTTGTGAAAGTTGTGGATTTTAAACCCTCCTTTACTCATTCAAGCACCTAAATTTATTTGCTTGGACAAGCTGTCCGTGATAATGCATAAGTTAGTAATTGACGTGTCCACTTTTAAGATCTGCCCATGTACTACTTTTTTTTTTCTGATTTTTTAAAATTAAAATAAAATTAATTGATTTATATTATCTATAAAAATTTACGGCGTTAATATGATATTTAATTTTACAGAAATGAAAAAAAAATGATAATATGAAGATATGAATATTAAATAAAAATTGTTTATAACGAAGAAACCGTGGTTAAATAAGGCGTCCAAGATAAGATATTTAAATGGGACTGTTATTGGAAACCGTTGATGTGTTAATCATCAACGGAATATAAATAAGATAAGTATGATGTATATGCGAAGTGTATCTTTGATACAAGAACCATTTCAGAATCTAGAAAAGCAACTTTTGGATTTACCAAATTGGGTTCGTTACATGAATGAAACTACGGAAATGATACTACTGTACACGTGATGGGATGTGATCCATAGAAATAATAATAATAATAATAATAATAATAATAATAATAATGATTTATTTTAAAATAATAAAAAAATTAAATAGGATTAAGAACCGGATATCTTAGAGGGGAGATTAAATAAAGAATCTCATAGCTTCCTTCCTAGCAAGAAATAATTTGTTTTTAATTTGAATTATAATTATCTTTGCAACATTAGAAGTTTGATCTAAATTTAAAAAATAATCTTAAAAAATGTAAGTTTAATATAATCAAACATTATTAAGAAATAATTTCTAACTTAAAAACTAGGTTGCAGCAAACAAATGACAACAAGTTTATCAATCCTTCAACTTTAATTATGGTCTGTTTTGGTTAGAAATGCTCCGATTTGGATTATTTAGCTTTGACCTATACAAAATATCTAGATTGAAGTGTAAAATCTAAAAAATTAGTAAAATCTTAAAACTTTAATAATAATTTTGACTGAAAATATTTCAAAATAGATTAAGAATAAGTGAAAGTATTGAAAAATATAGTATTTGTAATTCTATTTATGATTGACAATTATAGTGAATGAAACTATACCTTTCTTTAGCCTGTTGGCCAATTTTTTAGTTAAAAAAAATAGAACATAATTTAAATTATTAATTTTTTATTGTATTATTTAACAGTTGTAAATGTGTAATAATACTAAAATTTAGCTTAAAACAAGTTAAATTTCAATTATTAATTACAACAAAACAATTTGAACATGTAAAGATAAAAATTAATATTATAATTAAATATTATTACATATATATAATTCATTCAATTAAATATTATAATTAATCAATTAAAAATATATATAATTAAAATTTTATTTTTTCAAAAAATACATTTTAAATACAACACAGGAATTCCAATTTATACATATATATATATATATATATATATATATATATATATATATATATATATATATATATATATAGATATAGATATAGATAGATAGATAAAAGTTAAACATTTATGTCATCATCATTTTCACTCTCACATACATTATTGAGTTAAATATGTTTTTGTCTCTTAATTTTCAGTGAATTTTGGAATTAGTATATTTTGAAACTTTGGACCAATTTAGTAATTTATCTTTCGAAATACGTAGATTTAGTCATTTTAATCAAATTTTGTTAGGTTTATTTAATGTTTTGTACGCATTTCAAGATTGTATTCGAGTGATTTATACTGTTTGACAGATTTTACTTTAACGTTAAGTCAAATACTATTATGAAACACTAGCGTAAACACAGGCGCTATCGCGCCTGTGTGTACACATTTTTTGAATATGCATGATATTATATTAGTAGTTAATTATATTATAATGTTATATTTATCAAAAATAAATGTATGGAGAAAATATGAGAAAATAATTGTTGATGAAGAAAAAAAGAAGAAGAAGGAGATAAATAAATAGTTTTATAAAAATTTGTAAAAGTAACATTAATTTTAAAAAATTTAACAATAATTACATCGTAAAAGTAAAGTTGGAATTATAAAATGTGGACACAAAAGAGGGAATCCTCTTTATATATAGTTATAGATCCTTGAAATATCAGGTAAATTTAACCAAATTTGACTAAAAGAACTAATTTGAAAAATAAAAAACTAAATTAATTCAAAATTTTAAAATAAATTAATTTCAAAATTCACTGAAAATCAAGGGACAAAAAATATATTTAATCTTAAATTATTAATTTATTTCCCATGTTAATACTTTTTATATTTATAGATTCTATGACGAGTTGTAAAAGTGTTCATTTACATCAGTATTATTTTTTTTTAAAATTTTATATCAATTAAAAGGTGAATGTCGATGTCATTTATGTAAAAAGAACTTTCTAATAAATCAGAATTATAATCAAATGCAGAGAAACTGAAGTTTTTGAAGACCATAGCATTCTAACATCTTCCCCTTTGAAAACAAACAAGAAACACTAATCTGGATCCACCACATATATGGGGTGAGAAGTGCATGCAGAGGTAGAAAGAAACAAACATCACCCATTTTCCCCTTACTTTGTCCGCTGTCTGCTTCAGAAATGCGACGATATATGTTTCAATTTTTGCTTTTGCCTTCTCCTAGTGCTTACCCCTTCCAATTGTTAACTTTGGACCTCAATCTAAGACGAACTTTCAAAATGGTTGCCCTTCAGATAACTTGGATCTCACATATTCAAATTATTTTTCACAATTAAAATTACTATATAATATTTTATACAATCTTATAAAATATTATAATATTGTAAAAAAATTATAACTTTATGTAAAATTATAATTTTAGTAATTCCTTAACTTAAAATTGCTTAAACAAAGATGGTAAAGCAAGAAAAAATTCTTCAAAAAGGATATGTTTTGAACAAGACCTAAAGTTGACCTAAAACTAGTCATCGGTGATTTTCTTATTTTATCTTCCCAAAAGTTTTGACATACAATAATTATAAATGATTTTCCATTTTCCATTTATTTATTTTTTGTCACTTAATGATTCCATAATTTTATTTTTTCCTACAATGTTATCCTATGCTTTAAATGAACTTCCTAACACGTGTGCATGTGTTTCATGCTAATTCCCTATTTATCATGTTCACAAAAACCAAATGCAAAATCAATCTTACCAAGGAACTCCTACATCTGCATTTTTAATCTCAACAATAAACCCAAAGCTAATTTAGTTTCTAGTACTTAACACAGTAGAATCATTTCTTTGTTTTGATATATAGAGGCAAAATATATACAGATGTGAAAGGATATTAATGGTTCTACCTGAACACAATGAAAGATGAGATGCACAACTTGGAAAAAACTATATACTCACTGTTTTACTGAGTAAATATGAATAAGGATCCGAAAATGAATATAAAAATTTAAATTAATACTATTTAAGTCTATATTAAAAATTGGCTTAGGTATGGGAAATTCAAGACACAAATCAATATACTGCATATAAGATAATTTTTAGTTTCTAAAATGAATTTAATTGATTAGACAGAAAAAAAGAAAAATCTAACTTGCGCACTTCTTGCGTGATGAATACATGGGTGCCAATTGTGCGAACATTAAATATCTAAAAAATTGTCGCTGAATAAACCAATGGGAACTAATATTTTGAAGTAACTTCAATAATAGTAAAATCACAATAAAGTTACACAAATTCATTTCTTGAACAAACAAGTGGCTTACTTAATTTGGAATTCCTCTCCAAGATTTCCCGAAATCTGATGCGGACAATTATAACCGTGTGATTCACGTTGATTTTGTTCTCATTCATAGGACAGAATCATGGTACTGTTGAAATTAAATTCAAAAGCAGGGGCAAATAAGGAAGAAAGCGGTTATGAATATCATAAAGAAGAAAGTATCAGCTCTCACGGGCCCCACGGGTTCGTCTCACAAACACTGTGCCATCATGCGATGAAGCACGTGACAACTTCTCCAGCCCCATCTTTGACCAATACCACCTTGCCACGTGTCCATTCCCTTGATATTACTTCTCTCAGCGTTCCAAGTGAACCAACCGATACCATACACACACTTCCAAGCTCTCTCTCATCACAGTGAAGATTTTCTTTCTAATTTTACGTGATTCCAATCTCACACTCTTCTCGAAGTCTCAGACGAAGCCACTCTCACACCTTCCACCGATTGAGGAAGACGAAGGTTTCTTTTCTTTTTCTTTCTCTGTTTTCTTCCAAATTTGCCTCTTCTCCTTCTCGTTCTTATTTATTCATAGGTTCTGGTATCGCAACTTTTGCTCATTGTGAATTTGAATGATGGACGCATGTTAATGTTTTCCTTATTTGTCTAGAGGAATAGTAAGGAGTAGATCCGTGAAGATGAGCCAAAGTATCTTCCACCAAACGGTGCTTTGTCAAACGCAAACGGTTGCTGAGCATCAAAGTAAGGTAAGTTCCTTCCCGGTCAGTGTGAACAAAGGAAAGAAGAATCTCGCGTTTCGTACAAATTTTCGCGGGAACAGGCTGTATGTGAGGAAATGCAAATTAGCCATGGGAAAGCACCGCCACGTCGACGCTATTCCACGCGCTGTGTTAACCACGAATCCGGCTTCTGAGGTATGCTCCAATCACCATAATATCATTACGTCGTTTCAGTCTGATCATTATTATTATATTATCATCATTTATTATTATTATTATTATTATTATTATTATTATTATTATTATTATTATTATTATGATTAGTATTAGTGAAGGGAAAACTAATTATTATAAAATCTTTACCCTCTTCATTTATTTAAGGATCGAGATTATATTAAGAATGAAAAAAAAAAGGAAGGATTCATTTTGTTAAATTAGCGGTTAAATGTTAAATTAAGAAAGCTTAAAGTTTGATGGGGGAAGAGTAACTCCTGGAGTCTTTCCTTTTATTTATTTTATTATTATTATTATTATTATTTAAATTATTTAATGGTGCTGAGAAAAAAATTGCTGGACGTCTGCTAGGTAATCTTGAATGAAGCTTTGTAAAAAATGTAATCATAAAGAAACAGTAACTTTAATGGAAATGCTGAAATATGTTCGCTCTTGATAATGTCTCAAGCAGAGCGTTAAGAAACTGCGTTCATTTTCTTGAGGCATTGGATTGAATGCTCATACATGAACATGACATAAGACAGTAGCTTAGGATGTAACTATTAATTTGGGCACAAATCAACATTACGCGTTTTTGTGAGCGTATAAAATTTAATCAATAATATTCAATGTGTTCCTTTTCTTGTCTGTTTTTATTAACTGGAATTTGAGTGTTGTGTTGACTGCCTTTTTGGCCATTGAACAGCTTTCTGGGAGGTTCAACCTTGATGGAAATATTGACTTGCAGGTATTCATGTGGCCCATAATATTTAATTGTGTTCATGGATGGTAAATATGAGATTGTAATAAGACATTATTAGTCAATGATGGTGGTATTCAATGGAGCAGGTTAGTGTTAGTTCTTCACAACCAGGAGCTGCAACACAAGTAGAAATTAAAGTTTCATACAGTAGTAGCTCTCTGCTTTTACATTGGGGAGTTGTGTGTGATCAGCCAGGGTATGTTCTGTACTAGTTAAGTTATTTTGATATTCCTCAAGCATTTTAGGTGTTTGGGTTAGTTAATAATAGTCTTTAATATATCTTGTAATTTGAAGGAGATTTGTTTCCCCCCGTTTTTTTATTTTATGTTCAGGAAGTGGGTACTTCCTTCTCGTCGCCCGGAAGGAACTAAAGTTTACAAGAACAAAGCTCTTAGAACTCCTTTCATGAAAGTAAGTTTTCAACATTAACTGCAACATTAAAAGAAAGTTTTATCGGAATGTTGATAAACTGACTTGACATCTTTAAATATAGATTTGCATATCCGTTTGACTAATTTTTTTTGTTGCTTTAGGCTGACTCGGAATCCTTCCTTAAAATAGAAATTTACGACCCTGCGGCACAATCCATTGAGTTCCTCATACTTGATGAGGCTAAAAATAAGTGGTGTGCTTCTCATAGCCTTGTTTTTTTATCGCCATTGTTGAATAATAGTTTCACGGTAAACTTAGACATAGTTATTTTTGCTTTTTTTTTTTTTCTATTTTTTTCTAAACGTAGGTTTAAAAATAATGGTGAGAACTTTCACATCAAGTTACCAGTAAAAAATAAGCTATCTCAAGAAGTTTCAGTTCCTGAAGACCTTGTACAGATTCAAGCATATCTTAGGTGGGAACGAAAGGGTAAGCAGATGTACACTCCAGAGCAAGAGAAGGTCAGTAATGAAATGGTCTTTCATGTCTTACATTTAGCTGCAAGTTTTTGAAGTTTGATGCCTACTTTGTTCCTTTCAGCTGATTCTTTTTTATAATTTCCTAGTTCTCCCTTTAGTTTGTTTTGCTCTCCAATTTTGTTATATCAATTTTCTGCTTTTCATTCGAAGAATATTCTTCTGAATGTATCCATGGTAAACGTTCTTGGTTATGCCTTCCATAACAATCTCTGGAAAAGATTAGTCTTTGCAATCTCGTATAAATTCTATGCTCATGTATTGTCCAGGTTTATTGACATTCCCACTCCTAATCCTTATTTAAGTTGATTCTATCACATTGGGTTACTACGACCCACTCTCTGGTTTTTGTCTTTAGCTTCCATGAAATATTATTCAGATGAAAGAGCATTCTTTCACTTGTGATTGAGAATAAACTACCAAACGCATCATCTCTTTCTTCTCTAACATGATATATAGCTAAGATTATTTTCTTGTGCCTGTTGGATAGGCATCTCACTACACTATAGAGTATCTCTTGGAAGAACACTTTTGCTTACAAGATATGTTATATTTTTTATTACTTTTAAAATTATTCTTTGGATATCCATGCTTTACAACATGTTAACCGCTCTAAATAGACTGATAATTATGTTAAAATATTGTTGATTATATTCATCATTTGATTTTGTAATGATTAGCCAGTTGTTAGGACTTAGGTCATGTTGAACATTTTGTTAGTGGTTGTTATTCTGCCATAAAATGGGGGTTATATGGGGGAAAGTTAAAAGGAAATGTCCCTTGTACAACAGGCTCTGGGAGTTAGATCTTCTATGCAAATTTGTTATTATTTGATTGTTCATTGCTGTTATAAAAAGCACTGCTTTACATGCTCCTTAAATTATTCTCTTGAAAAAGAATTCTCTACCTGAAACTTCCAGAATCGAAAAGTAAAGAGGAAGTGGAGGAGGTAGGTAGGGGTTACTTTTACTGGATTTGATTCTTCTATTTTTGTAAAAAGAATGATAAATATGATTCCTTCCTTTTGGCTTGTAAGTTTATGATCGCAATTTGTTCTGTATAGTTCATTTTTGGATAATCTAACATTATATGGAAAATGGATTTAGTGACAGCCTTCTACTTTTGCTGGAATTCAACATTAGTCTGTTATATTTTACTGCTCTCGTCAGGACTATTGCATTTTTCCTTCACATACATGATTAGTATATAATTTTCTCCTCAATTATGTTAGGCGGAATATGAAGCAGCTCGGCAAGAACTATTGGAGGAAGTATCTAGGGGTACTTCTGTACAAGATCTTCGTGCAAGGTTAACTAAGAATACTAAAGCTGCTGAAGTGAAGGAGCCTTCTGTTTCTGAAACAAAGACTATCCCTGATGAACTTGTACAGATTCAAGCTTATATTCGTTGGGAAAAAGCTGGAAAGCCTAACTACTCTCAGGAACAACAACTTGTAACTTTGTGACATCCTCTCCAATTTCTACTTTTCTGTTGAATATTAATTACCTAGGTTGTCAAATTATAATTCATTTTATCTAAGAGAACCTTTTGGCACTCGCTGCTTAATTGCCAGATGGAATTTGAGGAAGCAAGAAAAGAGTTGTCAGCAGAGCTTGAGAAGGGTGCTTCTTTGGATGAGATACGAAAGAAGATTACCAAAGGAGAAATACAAACTAAAGTTGCCAAGCAGTTGAAAACAAAAAAATACTTCCGCGCTGAAAGAATACAAAGGAAAAAAAGAGATTTGAGGCAGATTATCAACCGAATTGTTGATGAAAATATAGTTGAACAATTTAAAGATGTTCCAAAGACCTTGAGACTAATTGAACAATATGCCGAGGCAAGGGAAGAATATGAAAGTGGTCCTGTTTTGAACAAGACAATATACAAGCTTGATGATAATGATCTTTTGGTGAGATAATTTTTGCCAAATTGATATTTTGAGCTGGTGGGTCTTTTATTGACCATCTGATTTTGATAGTCTTTCCTATCTTTAAAAGGTCCTCGTTACCAAAGATGCTGGTAAGATTAAGGTTCACCTGGCTACAGACTCAAAGAAACCTCTTACACTTCACTGGGCCTTATCTAGAACATCTAATGAGTGGTTGGTGAGTGTTTATTGTACTATATACCAGATTAATGTTCTCCTGGGTGTTAAAATTGTGTTGTTTGTTTCATCATATTTTTTAAGGCATTTTATTTACAATAAACTCATTGGCAATCTTAGCTACCACCTGGAAATGCTCTGCCCACTGGATCTGTTGCTCTGACTGAGGCTGCTGAAACACCTTTCAGAGCTGGTTCTTTGTCTCATCCTTCCTTTGAGGTGTCTACAATATCATTCCTAAGTATTTTAAGTCTTTAGACCTTTGGATTTTAATCTAAGTTTAATAACATCAATTTAATTTTCAGGTCCAGTCCTTGGATATCGAAGTTGATGATACTTTTAAAGGAATACCATTTGTCATTTTATCTGAAGGAAAATGGATAAAGAACAATGGATCAAATTTTTATATTGAATTTGCTGGAAAAAAGCATATACAAAAGGTTACACTTCCTGAAATTGTGTTTGTATTTCTTCTTTCTCCAATTATGTTGGCCTATGTCACCATGTTATCATGATCAACAATATATATATTTTTTTCCATTAAAAGGATATTGGTGATGGCAAAGGTACAGCCAAGTTCTTGTTGGATAAAATAGCAGAAATGGAAAGTGAGGCACAAAAGTCCTTCATGCATCGGTCAGAAATCCCTTAAAAACTTTTACTACTTTATTGAATTATTGTTATCTGTCACTTGAAACTAGAAATAGGATTTGTACAGGATTATAGCAAACCTTATTTTCTGTTACTATTGTAGCAAAAACATGTAGCTTATAGACTGGCCAAGGGTCCTCCACTGATAGTTGTATTCTTAACGGCAATTTGAGCTTCTTCACCAGTACCAATGCGATATACTATGTTTTTGTGTTAGAGCATCTAATACCAAAGGTTTCGTTGAGTTATTGGGTTCTTGAAAATACTATTTATGCATTTTATGTTATTTTTTATGTCCATTAGGGATTAATCTTTTAGATCTGTCCTGTTGTGAACAATATTAATACTATAGAATTGCTATGTTGGAAGTGATAGACATCTATCAAACTATGAAAGGAAGAAGAAAAGAGGTTTAAGTGAAATAACTTAATTTTATTGGATTGGATGTGGTTGACTGGGTACTTTAATTTGATTTATATGACTGTATAGGTGAGAGATATGTATAACCAAAACCTTTGCAACATAATTTCGGTTATATAATTTTTAATTTGATACCATTTATATGCAATGAAATTTTAATGGATAAGTAGGTAACCTATTTTCTGACAGCGTTCAGAAGAAATAATATATTTTGTGAGTAAAAAGACTATATATTTGGTTAATCTCATCACCACCTTCACATAAGGCTTTTGAATGTGGGTTATTTTCTAAAAATATAGTGTCATAGATTTCAATTTCAAAGTGCAGCTCCAAATTAATGTCATCAACTTTTGATATGTGTGCGTTGTAAAAGATCAGTTAGCCAATATCAAAGGTATGAATGTCAGAAGGGACTACGTTACCATTTTGTTACATGGAAGTATTGGTGAATGATTGACAGTCTTGTCCCTGAATGCATCTTTTGTGGTGTCATAGATACGTAGAAAAAAAAGTTGTTAATTGTGATATGATAAATTGTCCTGATGTGTACTTTTTTATATTCTCGGACTAATATTTAGTTTTTGCTTGTTCGTTTATTTTGTATGTTCAACTTATTGGCACCTTTATTACCTGACCACTTACTAGTAGGTGAAACTCGTGTAAGTTCCACTGAATAGCAAGACACATAAATTTCACTTAATAATATGGATGTGTTGAATAGTGTGTGTAAAAGCTTGGAATCTTCCGTTTTTAATTTCCCTTTTTTAAAACAAACCTTGATGCATTTGACTGAACAAATACAGAATATTTATTAGGATGTTACTTTGTTCTATTGGTTCTGAGATGCTCACTCATCCTTTTACCCCGTTCAGATTTAACATTGCATCGGACTTGATAGATGAAGCCAAAAGTGCTGGTCGACTGGGTCTTGCGGGAATTTTGGTGTGGATGAGATTCATGGCTACAAGGCAGCTCATATGGAACAAAAATTACAATGTGAAACCACGGTAGATTTCCTTATGAAATGTTTCTCACTTGGTTTGTGCACTTCTCTGGATAATGAATAATATTAACCATTCTGGGAAACTAAGATTATGAATCACAATTAACTTTCTGCTTTAGATTTTGCTTGTTTATTGTCTTTCTTTTGTAACAGTCTTATTTATTTGCTATATAGTTTATGATTATGTCTGTCCTGTTTATATGCTTGATCGTCTTCTTCTAGTAAGCATTGGTTACTGATTGGAACAGTGAGATAAGTAAAGCACAGGACAGGCTTACGGACTTGCTCCAGGATGTTTATACAAGTTATCCACAGTATAGAGAAATTGTAAGGATGATCTTGTCTACTGTTGGTCGTGGAGGTGAAGGAGATGTTGGACAAAGGATTCGGGATGAAATCCTTGTTATTCAGGTACATTTGTTTTTTATTTGCTTTTCTATAGCATCTGCATATTTCCCTCTTGTCTGCATATGGATTAATCTTATGAAAAATTTCTATTACAGAGAAATAATGATTGCAAAGGTGGAATGATGGAGGAATGGCACCAGAAGTTACACAATAATACTAGCCCTGATGATGTTGTGATCTGTCAGGTAATTAGTTGTTCTCTTTGTAATTCCTTATGGTTTGCCCTTATCTTCCTTACCTTTATTGTTTTGGTTTTCTCCAGGCACTAATTGATTATATAAATAGTGACTTTGATATTGGTGTTTACTGGAAAACATTGAATGACAACGGAATAACTAAAGAACGGCTTCTGAGCTATGATCGAGCCATTCATTCTGAGCCAAATTTTAGGAGAGATCAGAAGGAAGGTCTTCTGCGTGATCTGGGAAACTACATGAGGACTTTGAAGGTTGTATTTATATATGCGTTCTTAATTATGTGTTATTTTTTTCTGATTTGTTTTTTTTCAGTTAGTGAATGTTATTAGTTGAAAATGCTCTTGGCTTCTATTCAATTCTTTTCGTAATAAATTCTTATTGTCGTGCTAATATGGTTGCGCATATAAATTAGGAGTGATCGTGATAGAATAGTTGCTATATCTGTGTGTGCATGATAGCATAAGTAAATGAAGTTGTTAGGAACCTAGAAACAGTGATGAAAGGACAAGACAGAAAAAGAAGCAAAAAGATAAAGTCTTGTACTGCATATTATTCACTTTACCTTGTAAAAACCAAAGCTTACAAAGGAAAACTACTTTCCTTTCTCATAGGGTTCTCCTTGTCACAAACATCATTTCAAAAAGACTCCCATAGCTCTCCTTGACATGACAATATATAGAATTCTACAAAAAGTCTTCATCTCATGTCAAATAACAGCTAACTGTTAACCAGTTAACTGCTACTGCTTTTATTTTTCTTCCTATATATACTTTCAAGACCCCCTCCTTTTTCCCTTGCCTATCAGAAGTGGAGTTCATTTTTTCCAGATAAGGTTTGTTTGTTCTTGCCAATGATAAGCTGCAAAAGGTTCTTCAGAAGTGGAGGGCAAGGTTCATTAGGCTTCTACCTCTGTATTAATCTAATACTGCTACTGATTTGAAGATTTGTTCCACCTTTAGTTACCTCTTTAGTGGTCTTAGAAAATTGTCCATTGCTGTATTTCCCACCATAGCATAGTACCCTTGACATATTGGGCTTACCTTGTGGATTATATTTTGTCATATGATGATTTTGGTTTGATTACATTATATGCAGGCAGTTCATTCAGGTGCGGATCTTGAATCTGCTATTGCAAATTGTATGGGCTACAAATCTGAGGTAACAAGACAGATAAGATCTCTGTTGCTCATCCTTTTCTTATATCTTGAGATTTTCATGCAATTAATTTACACTTAATTGTTTCTCAGGGTCAGGGCTTCATGGTTGGAGTGCAGATAAATCCAGTGCCGGGTTTGCCTGCTGGTTTTCAAGTAATGTTTATTAATTCTTTATAAATCAGTTTCTGATGATGTTATGTCTTCTGAAATATAAAAATATTTATTTGATCTACCACAAGCAGGGATTACTAGAGTTTGTCATGGAGCACGTTGAAGATAAGAATGTTGAACCACTTCTTGAGGTATATATTGAAATTATATAATTTATGTATGAGAAGAGGAAAAAGTGAGAATATTTAATTAATGAATAACGTGAAGTTGATATTGATTTGATGTGGTGTGAAATACAAAGCGTCAGTCCTATTAATATATGTTTGTTTCTATTCAATAGGGATTGCTTGAGGCTCGTCTGGAACTCCAACCATCACTCAGTAAATCCCAAAGTCGTCTGAAAGATCTTATATTTTTGGATGTTGCTCTTGATTCTACCGTGAGAACAGCAGTGGAAAGGGGTTATGAGGAATTAAACAATGCTGCACCTGAGGTAATTCCCTGTTTTTGGGGTGTAACTGTTTTTAAATGTTGCTTGCTGAATTTTGTTGTGTTGATACATATTTTAAATCAAATTCTGTTATACACTGGTGTGTGGACTTTGCAGAAAATAATGTACTTCATCATCTTGGTTCTTGAAAATCTTGCCCTTTCATCGGATGACAATGAAGATCTTATCTACTGTTTGAAGGTATAGTGATTTGTCCCTTTTTGTTTCGTACTCACTAGTTGGGTTATTTCAAAACTCAGACTCAGGCTTATAAAGCCTGTAGATGTGGTATGTTATTTCAAAAATCAATTATATGTATAATTGATTACAGCAAAAATCATTTGTATTTATCTAAGTTTGCTGAAAACTGGCTTTAAGATAATTTATTCCATTTGGATATGAGAAAAAGAATATGTATATGAAGCTGAAAGGGAAAAACATTGTTGAAAAACAATCATGTTACAATTTATCATATTCATAAAATCAGCTTCTTTTGGATTTTCTTACAAATGTCAGCTGCTATCCTTAAAATAACATATAGTTGAAATTGCAATCTTTTTTTACCCCATAAAGAACTGAAATCTTTAAAATTATTTTTTCCCAAACTCGCTCTTTCAGTTGTTAATTGTGCAATTATTATTTTTTATCATGGTCAATTCCACTGTTCTCATGGATTATAATTGACAGTAATGTGGTCACACAATGTGGGAATTTCTTTCATCAACATTCGTTTTTAAATATTCATTCCTCATTAATTTGAGGATTGAATTTGCTTTGTGTTAACTTAAGTTTCTTAAAGCTGAGTATAAAGGATCATAACTAACAATGCAAGAAAACCACTGATGCTGTTCCAGTAATGGTGCTACATAGTGTCTTGGGTCTTCAGATATTCTTGGTCTATATTTAATCAGACAAAGGAAAATATCCATTAGTATTTCTTTGTTTTATTTTGAAGGGATGGGATCTTGCCTTAAGCATGTGCAAGAGTAATGACACTCATTGGGCATTGTACGCTAAATCAGTCCTTGACAGAACCCGCCTTGCACTCACAAACAAGGCTCAATTATACCAGGAAATTCTGCAACCATCGGCAGAATACCTTGGATCACTGCTTGGCGTGGACCAATGGGCTGTATGTATTTTTTGATTGTTTTGTTCTCTATCTTTCTGTTTTGCCTTTGTTTGTATCTAGAATATCTCCTGCTGCAGGTGGAAATATTTACTGAAGAAATTATCCGTGCTGGATCTGCTGCCTCTTTATCTACTCTTCTAAATCGACTGGATCCTGTGCTCCGAAAGACAGCTAATCTTGGAAGGTGAATTGATCATGCTTGTTTCTGATGTCATCTTCAATATAATATAGTCAACAGGCTAGACCATACACCATCATTCTGGTTTTGAGATAATTATAACCTTCTAATCTAATTATAATTTTCTCAAACAGCTGGCAAGTTATTAGCCCAATTGAAACTGTTGGATATGTTGAGGTTGTAGATGAGTTGCTTGCAGTTCAAAACAAAACATACGAGCGACCAACAATTTTGATAGCCAAGAGTGTAAAAGGAGAAGAAGAAATTCCAGATGGTACAGTTGCTGTCCTGACACCTGATATGCCTGATGTCCTATCTCATGTTTCTGTTCGAGCAAGAAACAGCAAGGTATCATCTTACTTTGGATAGCCAGACTATTTTGGTTATATTTAAGGATGCTGTTATTAAATGATAGACCTGTGTGTTTCATCTTCAGTTTGACACTAAATCAGTGGTATCTATATTCAAATAGCGCACAGTCACTCTTTAACTATGATGACATTTGAGTGCATGCTCCCTAGGTAAATTAGCATACTCCAACAACAGTATTTTTATTGAAAACTATTCACCTTCGTTCTCAGATGATTCTAAATTTGATTCTCATTAAATTCAGCATCCAATCATTCAAAGTCGGTGATATTGTTAGTGTTAATAATGTAAACAAAAGGTTTTTCTGGGAAATTCAAGGACAGTTGGATCAAAAGCCCATGATTTGGAAGGTTTACACATAAAAGGTCAAAATGTAAATGACCAGGAGAACTTGCTGATAGGGAAAGTGCTGGAATTTGTATTCACGTTGTTGGGAGTCAGTTACTCCTTACTAGGCTAACGAGGATATTCACACACATTGTGAGACCCAGTTATTAAACCTAGTAAGGAGGGGTAGAATCAGGGAATCTGAATGTTTTAACAGTTTTTGGCTGTAGGCTTGGGCAGAGATTGCCTTCGATATTGAAGTCTTAGCATCTGGGTTGTGAAAGAGAGTTTACAAATCCTTTCTTATTTCAGTAATTTTATCCATCTTTTCTCGTGTAGGTTGGGTTTCTACCAGGATTGATATAAATTGCAAATTTAGACTTAACCAATTATGAAGATTTGATTAAAAGACTTGACACGCTTCATCAGCTAACCTGTTATAGAGTGCAATGTCTATTAATCCAAGACAAAAAATAAAAAAATTAGTTATCATATTTATCTTGTGGTTTTCTAACCAAACACAACAGTTGTGAGCCATGTATTCAATTTCATCACGTGGGATAAGGGTATTGTTGTTATTATATCATATTACCATGCCTATGATACGCTATTTATTGCTGAGAAGATTTTGAAATGCAATGGCTGTCAAATGCTGAAGTTTTGAGTTTTCCAGGTTTGTTTTGCTACATGCTTTGATCCCAATATCCTTGCTAACCTCCAAGAACATAAAGGAAAGCTTTTGCGCTTAAAGCCTACATCTGCTGATGTAGTTTATAGGTAAACATTGTTTCTGCTTTGGATTAAAGTCCTAAAGATGTTTAAATGCCTTCCTGTTAAAATATTCACTTCACCTCCTACTGCTCAACCTTAATTGCTGTGTTTTACTTCTTTCTTATACAATTTTTCATTTTGTGGCATTTCATACAGTCAGGTCAAGGAGGGGGAGTTTACTGATGACAAATCAACTCACCTGAAAGATGTTGGTTCAGTGTCACCCATATCTCTGGCGAGAAAGAATTTTAGTGGTAGATATGCTGTCTCATCCGAAGAATTCACTGGTGAAATGGTTAGCTTTCGAAATGAACTACGTGTCGGTATACATATGCATTTTTCTTATACATGTTTCCTCCAGAATAACTTGCTCAAAGTTATGTTCCCAGGTTGGAGCTAAATCTCGTAATATCGCTTATTTAAAGGGGAAAGTAGCTTCTTGGATTGGAATTCCTACCTCAGTTGCCATACCATTTGGAGTTTTTGAACATGTTCTTTCTGATAAATCAAATCAGGTTCTATATATTATATTTTTGTCCATATTTTTCAGGTTGCTTAATGAACGTCTGCATCTCCTTTTTTGTGGTTATCGTGGATTTTCCATGTATATCAACTAGTGTGATTTTTTTATAATTTGAATTGGGGTTTGGAATACACACATTGGCTTCTGATTTTGGCTTTTTGAATTGCTAAACTATTGTATTTGATCCGTTGTAGTTTTCAATTTGTATACGAGAAGGTTGGTAACTCTTAAATCTTAATGGGTGTATATATTTGAATGTGAACTTTTAAGGTGCTAAATTGAATTTTCATAACAATTTATAATAACTGAACCTGAATACATTTCAAATGCTCTACCCTTTAAAAAATGGATTTCCCCCACTTCATGTTGCAGTTAGTGGTTGTTTATAACCTAGGAGTAAAATTGAGGTTATGGCAGAGGCAAAGTCTTATACTAAAGCATAGTAGTCCCCATAGGATTAAATCTCAAAGATTGTTTAACTGCATGGTTGACATCTATAGCTTATCTCATTTTTCATTTACTTTATGCCAGCCTTTCCTGTAGTCTAATGAAATCTTGGACTGCATGTTAATCAACAGGCAGTGGCTGACAGGATCAATATTTTGAAAAAGGAGCTAATTGAGGGGGACTTCAGTGTTCTCAAGGAGATTCGCGAAACAGTTTTACAGTTGAATGCACCACCCCAGTTGGTATTTTTCTTTTAGTACCGGCTTAACTTTAACATGATACAATAAACATTTATTTATCTTGATTCTTATTGTTGCGTTTAATATTGAAAGGCCACTACTCTGAATATAGAGACTAGTGGGATGATTTGATTTATGTAACTAACACCACTTAACAGGACAAGGTTTGGTCTTGATGGTTATATGATATGTTAGTATGTTAATATTACAGAGGGTTTCCGTGTAATCTAGTGTAACTTTTTGGTATTTCTTGTATGTCAAACTGTACAATTATCAGTCCCTATTTATTATGTACTTGACTGGTTGAAGAAAACTGCTTATTTAAGTTTTAAATTATGCTTCTCTAATAGCTCGACTTGAATTGGGATTCCAACAATCATTCTAATGAACATGAGTCTAAACTTTTCTGTTATGACACCCCATATACCCCTTCCACCCCTTCCAAATATTTCTTGCAAATCACTCATTTATTCTTTTAAGAAGTAGTAGTTTTTGTCTCATGCTCGACATATTACTTTTATTCTTGGTGGAATACCAAAAGTTGATATTAGTCTAAAGTTCTTCGGCTACCCTGCAGTTTTTAAATTATTCCATGTAAATGATGTGGAGTCTTATCGAAGAAGCCAATGAATTTATACATTAACTATATTCAGGTTGAGGAGTTGAAAACTAAAATGAAGAGTTCTGGAATGCCTTGGCCGGGTGATGAAGGTGAACAGCGATGGGAACAAGCTTGGAAGGCTATAAAAAAGGTTAACACTTCTCTCCTTGTTTGAATGAACTGGGTTTGATATATCTTATGCAAGAGAATTTTTTGTTTCTTGTGTATTTTGCCACTGCCCACTACCCATTTTCACTAAGGTCAACACAAATTTGAAATATTTTTCAGGAGATGTTATTAGAGACCAATATTTAAGTTCTCTATTCTTCATTTTAGTATCACATACTCTGCAAATGATGCCTTCTGGAAATCATATGTTCTATGCTTTTCCCTTTAATCATTTAATGTTATTTTCTCATGATTTGTTTTTCTCAATTATGAATTTATCGGCTCTTGGATATTCAAGATATAGAAATTCTTAATATGATGTATTGTGTGGGTTAAAAGCTTGAAGTTTAAGTTAATTTAAATTTGTATCTTTGGTTTCCTTTTCTCAAGCGAATTCATTCACAATCTACTATCCACCGATTTTCCTTGTTCGTCCTTTATTTTTTAAAATCTCCCAAGTTGTTGCACCTGGACATGCTTGCAATGTACAGTCAAAATAAATATATTCCTACATATATATGTTAGATATGTAGTTTAGATCTATTTCGAATTTTAGTGTAAAAACCTTAATACTTGTGTATATTTTAGTGGTCATGAACCAATATTATTTATTTGTTTGATTCATTAAAAAGGTTTGGGGCTCCAAGTGGAATGAAAGGGCATACTTCAGCACACGAAAAGTGAAATTGGACCACGAGTATCTTTCCATGGCTGTCCTTGTTCAGGAAGTGGTAAATGCTGATTATGCTTTTGTCATCCACACGACTAATCCGTCCTCTGGGGATTCGTCAGAGATATATGCTGAGGTATGTTTAATGATGTCATGTTTTCCCCTATTCTTCCGCCCATTTAAGTAAACATATTCACTATTGAATCGATATGGGAAAGAAGCTATTTTAACTGTGGTACTCTTCTGATATAGGTGGTAAAGGGACTTGGAGAAACACTGGTTGGAGCTTATCCTGGTCGTGCTTTGAGTTTTATCTGCAAAAAGAGTGATTTGAACTCTCCTCAGGTACTTCTGCAAGATCGTTTTGTTTTTGTAGTATTTTGTATGGTTAATGCCCTAGTTATCATTCTTTTATCGATTATGTCAAATATAAGAACATCATATATGAATTATCTTTACCAGTACGGCATATGCTTTTGGAATTTTTCATTATTTTTCTAATTTTTTGGGCTTCCTTAGATCTTGGGCTATCCTAGCAAACCTGTCGGCCTATTTATAAGACGGTCAATTATTTTTCGATCTGATTCCAATGGTGAAGACCTAGAAGGTTATGCTGGTGCAGGTCTTTATGACAGGTGAACTTTGACAACTCTTCATCGATGATCATCTTCCATAGAAACTTTGTTAGAATTAACTTTTATGAGAAAGTAGATCGAATTACCCTTCCTTATCAGTTAAATTAATCTTTTTCCTGATAAAAAAAATTGAACTTTTACAATAAATTTATTTACCTTTTTATTTTATTCTATGAAACAAGTTCATAGCTAATGAAATGATGGCATTGAATTGTATCTGCATGTTTTATTATCTTAACGCGATGCCAATCATTTTAACTGTTTTCCCCTTGTAATATGAAATTGCGGCAAGAATTATATCCAATGTACACAAGTCATTTTGAATTGAACATGGAATTTGTCTAGCTTTGCATAACTTGCCTGGCTTAGCAAAATGGTATGTGTATGATGGATAAGAGAGTATAATTGGCTACACTGGTAAATGTATCTCATTTTCGGGTCTTTCTGTTTTCATAAATAATGGTAACCCTTAGGATATAAGAAAATAGTACGTGCATTGATATTTGGGAGATTAGAGTGGTCCTGTGAACTGTTTCAAGTAATTATTTTCCAATTCCATTTCATGCTTTCTGACACCGGTTTACTGAATTTCCTTCCTGAACAGTGTGCCAATGGATGAAGAGGAGAAGGTGGTGCTTGATTACTCATCAGACCAACTGATCCTTGATGGAAACTTTCGGCAGTCAATCTTGTCAAGCATTGCCCGTGCAGGAAATGAAATTGAAGGGTTGTATGGGTCTCCTCAGGACATTGAAGGTGTCATCAAGGATGGAAAACTCTATGTTGTCCAGACCAGACCACAAATGTAGACTTCTACCATCCATATCTTCTAAACCCACCTACCTCCACTTTCTTCATCCCCGTGCAATATGGCGTTTCAAACGTGCCCGTGCCAACATCTGCCTGTTCAACATTTAAACCTGCGGACTACAAAAATTGGCTTTATAGATTTAATACATGTGATATATTAAATTTTAAGGAATAATTTATAAGTGTATAAACATAGAATAATGTAAATTAAGAAAAATTTAAATGGCTTTCTTTTTCCTCACCATAGATTATATCTAAAGCTACTTCTTAATCAAGTTTGTGTTTTTACTTGAGGTGTATGGACCGGGATCAGGTTAATAATATTTCCACATTTATATTCGAAGTACCTTTTTTATATTCTGCATTAGTTAAAATCATTAGCTTGCTATAGTATTTGATAGTTTGACTGTTTCACTGTATTTGTTGCGAGCACTCTATATGGAGTTTCGAGGACGATCTCAAAAAAGAAATGACTTACACTTTTAGGGACAACCAGAAGGTTGGCTTTCAGGACATCTTATTTTTTCTTCACCTTCTCTATTTTTCTGTCTCTTCCACTTCTATCCTCTTTTATATCTCTTGATTCTTTTATGATCATGCTTTTGAAGTTATTTTCATATTCTGATTCTGTAAAGATTATAATTGCTAAATCGCATACTGTGTAACCTAAAGCTATTACAACCAAATGAAACAATAATTATTTTCACTTCATCGGCTAAGAGATGTTGGTTCACAGGTTTTTGTGTATACCAGTATCTCCATCTCATTGTCTGTTGCTACTGGCATAAGCACTTGACAATGAAAAAAGAAAACAACTTAGTCAACATCATTTGAAGTTATCAATATCTTTATGGATTGACTCGTTGCCACACCCATGTTCATAGTCTGTAATTGTTTCTTCAATCAAAGATTATTGAATTTCGAGATATTTTCCAAAACTCGTTAGCACTATTTTGTCTTTCAAAAACTTCTGTTAAAACCTCACAACCTAACCTTGATAATATCTATATTTTTTAATTATAAGCGCATTGTGCGGATGTTTGATTAGCTGAATGAAAATGTTTCTCCTTCCAACACTATCTCATATAAAACAAACATCTTTACCCGTTATGAGTTGACATTGTTTTGGCAATAGATTTTTCATTTCGATCTTATGCCATAACTTTTTACGCTAATTTGTTGTAAAAGGTGAATTGGACAAAATAAAACCTCAACCGTTCAAAATACAAGTGATACAGAATAATCCCATTCAAAGAATTGAATTAGTAAGAAATAATTCGTATCCTAAACCATTCAATAGGAACTATTTTTATATATTAAGTAAACCATCAAATGTTTTATAATTTAGTTTTATTTACATTAAACCCTCCTCAAACGCCGAAACAAGACATTTCACACATGATATCATTGACACAAGCCATTTGAAGCACAATGACACAAAAACAAGATACTGCACTTAAACGAAAAACAACACTCAGTCAGCACTGGGTCCCAATTCCCGACACATTTATCCACACTTCATTCAAGCGTTGAGTAGTATTATGAGAGGAAGCATTGTAGTTGGCAATGATATAGGAGTCGGTATCTTGTATTGTTATGGATTGGTTGTTTAGGGTAGTTAGAAGAGCTTCGATTTCTTTGTTAATATCATCATCATTCGCATACCCACCGAACTTCCTAACTGCTATGCACTGACTTTTCCACTTCTCTATCCGCAGCTTGAGTTCAGGATTGGGCAACGGAGGTTTCCCATGAAAACGAGTTGATATGAATATTCTTACAATATAGGCATTCCCAGAGGGTGACGATGAAGACGGCACACTCGTTAAGGCTGGAGCAGTAAATGCAATTTTTGAAGAATTGGAATTCGCGCCATGGATATACTGGTATAGCCTGGTGCATCATTAACACTCACTTATTAACAACCATCAGAACATCATTATCAGCACTTTTGAAAAGGGAAATAAAAGATAAAACCTTTGAAATCCAATTTTGTAGGACTGGTCGAAGGAAGTTCCAGAAACACGGGCTGATACCCATGTGGATTCATTGTAGAGTCTAATCTGAAAATCTGACCGAGAGAGTATGGGTGTGTAGTTAGGTAATTCAATAGCCTGCCCCATGTTGCCACTGCACCAACAAATTGATATCAACAAATAGTAAACAAAGTGCATCACTGCTGTTTCCATCACTGCCTGTCTTCTCTTTCCAAATTACGTGCCCATTTTAAAGAGACAGAAGCAGCACACAGCACACAGAAAAGGAGTGGAAGCAGGAGTGAGGTGGGGTTTTCCTCATTAATCACTACCTATTTTATTCACTTTCTCTTTTACTTTTTTGCGTAATCTCAGCAGATTTCCATGTCAAATTATACATGTTACTCTTTATTTAAATATTTTTCTACAAATATTTTTAAAAATAAACAAATAATTTTTTTCATAAATTTATTTGTAGCAATTATTTTTTGGGTTAAATATGTTTTTGGTCCCTTAACTTTCAGTGAATTTTGGAATTAGTCTATTTTGAAACTTTGAACCAATTTAGTCCTCCATCTTTTGAAATACGTGAATTTAGTCCTTTTAATCAAATTTTGTTAAGTTTATTTGACATTTCAAACGCGTTTCACAATAGTATTTGACTTAACATTGAAGAAAAAATGTGTCAAACAGTATAAACAACTCAAATACAATCCTAAAATGCGTACGAAACATCAAATAAACCTAACAAAATTTGATTAAAAGGACTAAATCCACATATTCCGAGAGATGAAGGACTAAATTGGTCCAAAGTTTCAAAATGGACTAATTCCAAAATTCACTTAAAGTTAAGGGACCAAAAACATATTTAACCCTTATTTTTTTTTCTCTCACTATTGAAAGAAAAATTACTTTTAATGGAGATTTGTGACTCGGTATATCTCAAAAAACTATATCTTCAAATTCATTTTTCGTGATAGAAGAAATATTTATCCCTAAAATATGGGACTAAATTAATCACAAAGGTAATAAGTCATTCAAGTACATCAAGTTCCATACTTTGCGTAAGTAAAATTTTGTCTCCTCACTTAACTTAAGAACATAGGTGCTTTATTCAATCATACGTAACAATATTTTCAGTTTAAGCAATCCCACGTAAAGGTGAATTCGTTTTGATTGGCATGCTCTAAGTGAATATTGACAAACACTTAAAACGAGCAAATTTAAACATCCATATTTCACTTTCAACAAAGATTAAATTTTTAAGAAATAGTGATGTTGTTCCAAGTGACAAATAACATACTCTAAGGGATTTATTTTCTTAATAAAATATTTTAGTTATGTAACACTCCATTTAATTTAATAAGCGAAATTAAAGGTAGCGTCACATAAAGATAACAAACTAGCGCAGTCCGGGAGTTTGAAACTCAACTCCTTACAACTCAAGGCATACCACGATGCCCAAAAGAAAACTGGATACAGAGTTTAACCAAAAGTATATAAATCTAAGGATGAACAAATACATGGGCCATAACCCTAAAGAAACTTGTAAAGAAATGAGAAACCAGTCCACGCGGACTATGCAGCGGAATCACCACCTCCCTGTTGCCCACAGGTGTTCCTCGCATCTGCTCACACCAACAAGTTGATGATCATCGCAAAAAAGAGTACCACACAGTAGAACACACAACAATGAAAGTAGGGTAAGCTAGAGCACAAAATATTTCATCCATACAATCAAAATATATTCACCATACCGTATACATATATCAACCAAGCATGTTATGACTTCTCAGACAATACACTAAGACACGACTCGACTCATTCGGATACATATAACCTGGTCAGATTCAGCGGATGCTTGCACTTGTGGTGGATACCTCTGCTCACCCCCGAGCTATGTGTTACAAGTGTTATAATGAATCAATTTCCCTCACCACAAGGTTAGCCCTTAATGAATTTCAGGCCTCCTGCTACCCTCATCACAGGAGTCAGTTCGCTCTAGGTGAGACTAACTGACTCCTTAGAGTGTCAGGATGCAACCTTACCTTGAATCCTTACCTAGTTATACAGATGAGGCACCACCATAGACACCCACTAACAGGGGCCATGGAATTACGTCCCGACCACTGAAGCGCGACCCTGAAAGTCTCACCTAGAGACTCCAAGGAATTATGCGCTGACACGGACTAAACATGCTCAACCAATCAAGAAAGATTCATTATACAGATTATACATGCATATCGCATACTAGTTCTTCATAATCCATCTCTTTCATTTTTTTCCAGTAAATCCATACCAGCTCATCATTCTCAACCAACATAGTGAAATTCCATCTCATGCCAATGTCGTGTCAATTTAGTACCAACCACCTCATTCATTTCACATGCGAAGGTTCACGCCCAAAACCATCATTTACAATTCATGAATCACATCACTCATGCATATTTATTTGTCTTATGCATTTAACACAATAATCAACATCCAAGCAAGCATAAACCATTTCAGAATTTCAAAAACAACCACTCAATCACACTGTCTCGTCCAGCTCTTCGCTCAGACTGAAGGGTCTCGCTCAGGCGAGAGGCTCTTGCTTAGGCGAGCCCCATTCGCCTAGGCAAGGGCTTGAAAAAAGGAAGCAGGAGCTAACGCGGGATCTCGCTTAGGCGAGACCCCTCTTGCTTGGGTGAGTTGCTCGCTCGCTCAAAAACTGAGCTGGTCGCCTAAGCGACCTTTCGCGTAAAAAGGGTTTGGGCGAGTCCCTGTCCATCTCGCCTAGGCGAGACTGGTTCGCTTGGGCGAGATTATCAGGTCTCGCCACTATTTTCCTGCAATAGTCACCCACACCAGTCCAAAACAACACACTCATACATTCACAGTTAACATATCATCACATCAACCACAGGACCTCGAAATAACAACCAAACAACATGGAAAAAGGAATATAGGAGTAAGCCATAGCTTCCCTACCTGGAAATGGGCTCGTACGGGACTTCGACACTGAACCAAACAGCAGCTCTAGAACCAGACTCGCAAACTGGAACAGCGGACAAAAATGAGTTACTACAGGGCTTCCAACTGTGACCATGAAAACTATACTAGAAAAAGGCGGTAGGGATTAAAACATACTTGCGTGAGCAGAACTAAGGTCAAGCCAAGCGTGATATCTAACTTTTTCATCCCTTTTTTTACAGGTTTAAACGCACAAGTATTTTTTGTTTTGAGTTTTCTTAAGCCAACAACTCATTTTCTGCTTATATTTTGTCAGATCTAACTTCTTCATCCCTTTTTTTACAAGTTTAAACGGAGAAATATTTTTTGTTTTGAGTTTTCTTAAGCCAACAACTCATTTTCTGCTTATATTTTGTCAGATCTAACTTCTTCATGCTTTTTTTTACAGGTTTAAACGAAGAAGTATTTTTTGTTTTGAGTTTTCTTAAGCCAACAACTCATTTTCTGCTTATATTTTGTCAGATCTAACTTTTTCATGCGTGTTTTTATAGGTTTAAATGGAGAAGTATTTTTTGTTTTGAGTTTTCTTAAGCCAACAACTCATTTTCTGCTTATATTTTGTCAGATCTAACTTTTTCATGCGTGTTTTTACAGGTTTAAACGGAGAAGTATTTTTTGTTTTGAGTTTTCTTAAGCCAACAACTCATTTTCTGGTTATATTTTGTCAGATCTAACTTTTTCATGCTTTTTTTTACAGGTTTAAACCCAGAAGTCGATTTTATTTAGAGTTTTCTCAACCGAAACACTCATTTCTTCTTATTTTTTTGTGAGATCTATCTTTTTCAATCGTTTTTTTAGACGTTTAAACCCAGAAGTCGTTTTTATTTGATTTTTCTCAACCGAACATCTAATTTTCTTCTTATATTTTGTCAGATCTAACTTTTTTATGCTTTTTTTTACAGGTTTAAACCCAGAAGTCGATTTTATTTAGAGTTTTCTCAACCGAAACACTCATTTCTTCTTATTTTTTTGTGAGATCTATCTTTTTCAATCATTTTTTTAGACATTTAAACCCAGAAGTAATTTTTTTTTATTTTTCTCAACCGAACATCTAATTTTCTTCTTATATTTTGTTAGATCTAACTTTTTCATGCGTTTTTTTACAGGTTTTAAACCAGAAGTCGATTTTATTTTCAGTTTTCTCAACCGAACAACTTATTTCTTCTTTTTTTTTTTGTGATATTTATCTTTTTCAATAGTTTTTTTAGAGTTTTAACCCAGATATCGTTTTTATTTTGATTTTTCTTAACCGAACATCTTTTTTTCTTCTTATATTTTGTCTGATCTATCTTTTTCATGCGTTTCTTTGTACAGGACTAATATGGCTCACTGCGACATATGGTTTTATTACCCAGATTTCGTTGTTATTTCTACCTTTCTCCAGCGAACAACTCATTCTTCTTTTATTTTGTTATATCTAACAATTTTATTGCATCATTGTATTTTCTAGGTTTGCTACATTTCTAATATGGTTCACTGCCGCAGATTTAACATCAGGTTTGAAATAAACTTTTTATCTAACTTTTTTTTGTGTTTATGTAGATCTAACTGTTGTTTATCTGTATTTTTTCACTTTTGAGATCGTTCATCTTCTTTACTTTTCTACCTTCAAATCTCTTTGTCATTTTTTTTTTCGTTCATGGTTTTTTTTAATAAAGCATTTAATCAGCAGATCTCTTTATTGTTACCAACTTACACTATATTTTGGCAAAGTTCTTCACTAAAAATAGTTAATCTAACTATTTTTGGCGTTTATCTACTTTGATCAAACTGTTTCTTATATTTTTCTTTTGGATACAGGCTTAAAATCAACATTTCAAAGTAATGCAGTAGTCTTCACCAATTTCAACTGGTAAGTAATTTGTATGAAAATCTACCTTTTTCTTGACCAATTTTTCTGTATTTTTTCACCTTTTACAAGCAAACCCTTCATCTTCTTTATTTTTCTTTCTTAAACTCTTTCATTTTTATTCGTTAATGGTTTTTTTTTAATAATTCATTCTATCACCAAATCTACAAATTTTTACCCAATTTTCGTTTTCATTTGCACATTTTTCAAAGAGTTTTTCACATTTTTCAAATCACCCTTTACTCCATCAAAAGCTTTTCGTTTTAAAAATGTTTTGTATTCCAACCCCTTCAAATATTGCTTTTATAAATCTTCAAATCAACCTGTCAATCAGTATTCAAACGCATTAAATTTCGCACTACTCGAGATAATGATGAATAAACTGATCCATCATCTGCCACACGTTATAATTATTAAACTTTATTATATTCCAATATTAAATATACACCATCCTCAAAAAAATCAACATTACAAAATTACATTAAATAATTCTTCTTATACTTTTACGACGTTTCATAATTTTTTTTTATTTAACGTATAATTTTTGAATTCGTATTTATTAACCTGTACTTTTACCACTTAAGACTTTTCAGTATGTACGAATACTTCCAACAACTATGACTTCTCCTATTGTTTTTATATATATATTCCCTGTGTTTACCAATTCAAAGTCAGACATCTGATTTTTCTACTGTTAACCATTTTATTCTCTTACAATTTTACTTCATCACCAACCTATTCTGCTTCAATGGAACCCATGCCCACACCACAATCCATACTTTCTTTAGACATGGTTGGCAGATTCATTTCTATGTTTTTGAAAGACCAAGTATATTTTTTGATTCAAACTCATTTATCTTTGTTATTTAAATTTATTTATTTCTTTATTCTTAACTTGCTAATCTTTTAAGGACTGTGGACACGTCGACCGAGTCTTCATCATACGCTATTGGAAGGACCTTGGTGCTAAATGGACCGTTGTGGATTACCAAAGTAATGTTCACCATGTTATTTACAACATGGATATTCACACTCCAATGATTACTCAAGGCTGGAACCAACTAAGATCTTTCTATGGAGATCAGTCTGACAAGTTGCTTGTGTTAAAATACTTGGGAAATTCATCTTTCGTAATCCACGTCTCTAAACATTCTGCAGACATAGGAATTAAGACCAAGTTCCTTAACAATGTTGCCATACGTCGTCCTCTCTCTATGTCGAACTTAATCCATTTTACTGTTGAATTATCCACATACTACTGTCAAGCATGCCACCTGGTTAGTTTTGAATTTTTAATATTATTTTAAATTTCCATTCCTTTCTAATAATTAATATCTCTTCACATTCTTATTCTTTTTTCAGTATTTGAAGAAAGAATTTGCTACTTATTTTGAAAAGAGTGGACTTTCTTCTGTTGTTTTACATGGACCCAAGGGCGAGGTCGAGTGTAAATTGATAATAAGACCTAGGTATGTTAAGATAGGATCTGGCTGGAAAGACTTTCGTGCTCTTCATCAACTCTTTGTAGAGGATCACCCTAAATTATTTTTTGAAGTTGAAAGTGAAAGAACAAGCAGAGATATCAAAGTTCTTTATCCATTTTTTTGGTATTAAAGTTGAAAATTTGTATTTTATTTTGTTTGAACTTCTTATATATATATATATATATATATATATATATATATATATATATATATATATATGATTATTTATATTGGACTCTTATTTTGTATGCATTTATTATATATCTCAATATATAAGTTATATTTTGTTCTCTTTTATTATATGCATTTTCTTATTTTGTATTATTTTTTGTTCGTCTTCATTTTAGTAATTATAATTTATTCTTAATTACATTTTTAATTAACAGTAATTACCATAACACAAAATGAATTATAATTAATTATTATTATTAGAATCTTATAAGTTATAAATGAATTATAATCTTTTTCACCATTTTTCAATTAATTGAAAAAGAAATTTAAAATGACCGATTAGAAAGCGTTTTATATTCCACCGCCTTCAAAAAGTGGTTGTAATTGTCTTCAAATCAACCTGTCAATCAGTTTTTAAATGCATTAAATCTCGCACTGCTCGAGATAATGATGACTAAACTGCGGATATCATCTGCTGCACGTCATAATTATTAAATAATAAATCAGAAGCCAACAAACGTTTCATTTTTTAAATTTCTTTTCATTTCTCAAGGTCAAATTAATTGCACTGTCCAGAGTTATCAACACTTCTCAAGACGATAATCATGATTGCTCTACGTAATCAACACTAAAACGCTTTGATTACTGCTACATCTCTTCACATTCAAACAATTCTCAAGACGATAATAATGGATGCTCTACGTAATCAACACTAAAACTCTTTGATTACCGCTACATCTCTTCACATTCAAACACTTCTCAAGACAAAAATCATGATTGCACTACGCAATCAACACTAAAACGCTTTGATTACCGCTACATCTCTTCACATTCAAACAATTCTCAAGACGATAATAATGAATGCTCTACGTAATCAACACTAAAACTCTTTGATTACCGCTACATCTCTTCACATTCAAACACTTCTCAAGACGAAAATCATGATTGCACTACGCAATCAACACTAAAACGCTTTGATTACCGCTGCATCTCTTCACATTCAAACACTTCTCAAGACGAAAATCATGATTGCACTACGCAATCAACACTAAAACGCTTTGATTACCGCTACATCTCTTCACATTCAAACAACGCTTCTACGTTTACAATTTACAAGTTATCTTCTTTCAAGTATACTCATCTGTGTTCATCTATTTAGATCAGATTTACAAAAGTGCTTCTCCATTACACAAAAGGTATGGATGTATAATTATTACACTTTTATGACCTATGCTTCTGTTCATCATCTTTTTTCTTTATCATCTTCTCCGTTTCATCATCACCATTTTCTTTTCCATTACACAAACATTTTTAAACTGCTCTATCCTCACCATCTTCTTTTCCATATGACAAACACCTTTGATTACAAATACCTCTCTTCACAGTCCAAAAACGCACCTTCCTCTACAATTTTCAACTTATCTTATTTGTCTCATACTTATCTGGGTTAATCTTTCTATATATCAGTCAGATACCAAAGCGCTTCCCATTACACAAAGGTATGCATGTTTAACTTTTATATTTTTATGAACGACACGCTTTTATGTTTCATTATCTTTTATGTTTCATCATCTTTTCTGTTTCATCATCTTCTATGTTTCATCATCTTATCTGTTTCATCATCATCATCATTTTCTTTTTTTATCATATTCTCCTTTTCATCATCACCCACTTCTACAAATTTTTTGAAGGTATTCATGTTAAACTTTTAACTTTTTATGAACTACACTTCTCTTCACAGTCCACATAAAAAAATGTGTTTCGTGATTTTCTGTTTTTCATCATAACCATGTTAAACTTTTACCTTTTTATGAACTACACTTCTCAGATCATCATGTTCTCTGTTTTTCAATGTTTTTTAAATATTTTATACCATCTACTTAGATGACGACGAAACAATGCATATTGGGTGATCAATCCATACTTGCAACCAAGTGGAAGGGTGGATTATTTACTATGTTCATCGAAGAACAGATTTTTTTTAATTCATCAGTTATAAATTATTCACCATTATTATTCTCTGTTGAATTTAAATAATATATTTTTGATGAACTTTCTTTTTTGTCAAGGATTTTGGTGACGTCAACCGATTGTTTGTCATTACATTAGAACGTGAACTGGGTCCAGTTTGGACAATTTCTGATAACAAGGGTAATATGCACCATGTTACCTTCAACATGGATATTTATAATCCGAGGATTACTGATGGCTGGTGTGATATAAGAAAATTCTATGATTTAAAACCACCGAGACTATGTTACTTAAGGCATACTGGAAATTCTGTTTTTGAAATACACCTTTATGATCACTGTTCAGAAACAACTTTGCAAAAATTTCAAAGTCATGTTCGATCAAATCTTCCACTCACAACGTCAAAATTAATTCACTTTGAGTTCCGCCTTTCTAAATACAACTACAAATCAAGCTCTCTGGTGATCTTTCTTACCTTTTTTTTTGTAATCTGTATACCATTATTTTTGTCTTTTTTTAATCTTCGCTTTAATGTATATATATTTTTGTTTTGTAATTATATTTTTTTGGTTTCCGCAGGATTTGAATTCAGACCTATGTAAGTATTTTCGCAATAGTAATTTCTCAGAAATTGTGCTTTACGGTCCAAAAGCAGAGGTTCAATGCAAGTTGTTAATTAGAGATAGATCGGTGAAGATTGGCAGTGGATGGAAAAAGTTTTGTGAACTACATGGACTAGAGGAAATAGATATAATACTTCTTGAGGTTGACGGTGAAAAAGCAAGCAACGATGTCAATGTGCTGCTTAATATATTTGATTGTTATCATGGCCACTGAAATCATCCCTGAACAATATTATTTTAACGTATTACTTCTTTTGTATGGCCAATGTAATATTTTGTAGGAATTATTATAGACATTTTTTACATTATATATATATATATATATATATTTATTTTGGTAAATACAACTTTTTAAATCTGATATAATTTTAACTATTACATATCTTCTTCCATATACGAATATCTTTGCCATTTAATTCATGTCAGACCCCTAAATGTCATATCATTCATTTTTGCTTTTTCAATTAAATTTTATATTTTACAAGATATGACCATGATTTATTTCAGATACATCTCATTTTTAAAAATTTAAACTAAAATTTAATATGATTTTAAAAAAGTAGATTGATATGACTTATGCACTGCTCAAGAAATTTCTTAATTCTTTCCACATTTTTTATGCCGTACCAATCCCTGATATGATTACTTTTTTTTATACGAATATAGTTTTTTTGAAAATTTGATATTATATATTATTAATTTAATTCATCCAACCCTTTTGTCTTCTCCAGGAAGTTTCTCGCACTATTGTATGTCATCTAATTTGTATCTATTTTATTCTAATAAAGTATATTGTGTATTACACTATTTTGTTCTCTTTTTGTACAATTTAATTAATTATTATTCATCCAAATAACTGTTCTCTTTTCTCTGCCTAGTCTGGATTCATACAAACCATCTTCCACCAAAGGTATGTACTTGATTTGTTTTTGTTAACAAATATAGTAATACATGAAGCGTAGCAGTTCATATGTTCTTTTGTACAGTTGTAGGTTTTGTCCATTTGTTAACAAATCCTGAAAAAACATCTTCGCACATACCTTCTTTCTTCAAATTATTTGTTTATGCAGCCATACTTTTTTGGAGATCTTCATTGTTTCCATATTAGTGATTCAATTAATGGTTCATTGCTCAATACATCACGCCAAGAGGTAATGTTTTCATTTCAAAGTAAGCTTTTAATGGTTCATCTTCATCAGAAAGCTTTTTTTCCTTTATTTTCCTTTTATATGAAACCTGTGAAAAAAACCATTGCAACACATTACTGGTTTCTGACATCAATAGCTGTTTTTCGCAGTTTTCACAAGAAAATGATAGTATGATTTCTGTAAACCTAGGTCAAATTTCTTTTTCTATTAACATGTCATGTCTATTACTCCATGTTTGCAGATTACTTAATGCTTTTGTACCTCTTGCTTTCTTTAACCATTTCAAATTTTACAATCCAATAACGTATGAACCTTTACTTTTTCAAAATTTGCCAAATCCATGTTATCTTTTTCTTACTATCCTTGACCAAACAGATATATATTACTCTATAGCTGCTTTGAACCTTTTATTATTTTTTTTAATTTTCTTAATAAAATATTTTGTAATTCATTATTATCTTTTTTATGTGATTTTAAATATGTCACCAATGAATACTTACTTTTTTACTTCCATTTCTTGAATATCTTTGTGTTGAGATCAACATGTCTCTCTCTGAAGTTCAAAAGCAAACTCAAAATGTAAGCCAAGTTACTCCAGAAAAGGAGAACTGGAATATCATCGTTAGGGTGATACGTTCATGGTTCGTTCCAGATTTCACTAAACAGAGGTGTCCTTTTTCCATGGAGTTGGTTATTCAAGACAAAGAGGTTATTATTCTTCTAATTATTTACCATCATTGTTATGAACAAAATATTTGTATGTTAAACATTTTTATCTTTATTATATTAATGTATTTCAGGGTTCTAAAATACATGCTTCCATCAGACGTACTCTAATTTACAAATTCCAGACTGAAATTTCTGAAGGTCATGTTTATGCCATACAAAATTTCAGTGTTGCTCCAAATTCTGGAATATACAGAACTACGCACCACCCTTATAAGATTAATTTCCAGTTTGGTACCAAAGTTAGTTTGCTTGATGCTAACTTGGTTCCTGATGTGAAACCACAATACACACCTTTGTCATTATTGACAACCACTGGATTCGATACTGATTATTTAGTTGGTAAGTTAATATTTTTTGTTTTTCTACCATTCATATTTTTTAGTTATCAACAATTATTTCGTCCTTTTATGTTATGACTTCTATTATTTTTTATTTAGATATATTGGGATTACTGGTCGGAGTGGGTACTGAAAGAGAATTGCAAGTTGATGGAAAGACAACAAAATTAAATGTCATTGCAATAGAAGCTGATGGGTATTTTATTTCTATACTATACTACATACCTTTTTATTTCTGTTTAAATAATGATTTCACATAACATTTATTGAATGTTTAGGTTTCGAATAGAATGTACTTTGTTTGGTATTTATGTGGATGAACTGAATGTATTTCTTTCA
>Ga0214544_1002979_pt1 | contig 35386 bp, 11 predicted proteins | sample CNSS3metaG_FD_160074 | JGI IMG/M metagenome (GOLD analysis project Ga0214544, IMG submission 160074) | Root nodule microbial communities from cowpea collected in UCLA plant growth center, Los Angeles, California, USA - CNSS3 | ecosystem: Host-associated > Plants > Roots > Nodule | place: USA...
CCAGTTGAAAATTTCGGGTATTACCCATACCCATACCCATACCCAGTCAAAGCGGGGATTCCCCGTCAAAACGGGGACGGGTTCGGGTGATACCCACGGGCACGGGTTTATTTGCCATCTCTAATGTCAACGGGACGGGCAAGGTACCCTACCCGCTGGATAAATATTTGTCTCGTACCCGTACCCATATCTGTCAAGTATCTGTTATGTGGGTACTCGCATAATCTTTTAATGTCCACGGATATCCACAGGTACCCGCGAGTATTTATAAAAAAATAAAAATAAATATTTAACAACATATTTTAATCATAAATTCAAATAAAATACAATATATAACATTAATAAATTTTAAACAAAGTTCAAATAACTCATTTAAATAATGTTGAATGACAGTTTATAAATAAATGAATTATTTTTAAAACTAATTGATAAAATATTCATGTGTTAAGCCAATATCATGTCACGTGTCACAGTCAGTTTTTTAATTCAGATTTTTATTAAACTTTTTCTGTTTAGGGTTAGAGTTGGTTTAAAACTAGAATGGAAATTTTAAAAGTGGAGAATAACACTATTGGTTTAAAGATTTAAGAGGTTAAAAATCACATAAAGTATTGAAAATTACATAAACATTATTTATAACAATATATAAAGATGATTTTCTGTTTTGTGTCCACATGTCATTTTTTTAGTTTTATCCTTAATTATCTTTTTTAAAACAATTGATCTTTAATTGTTATTCTAAAACTCTTTTTTATTTTTAATAATTATTTTATTTAACAACTATTTTAAAAGTTAATTATATATCCTAAAAGTAAATATTATTGATCTTAACTCAAATTTATGTAAAAATTAAAAAATGCGAACATATAAGGCGCGATAGCACCTGTGTTTTCACTAGTATTAATAAGTTATATTACTTTATAGTATTTTTATCCTCTTAAAATTTTAAATTAATGATATTATTCCCTACATTTAAAATTTTTATTTTAATTTTAAACCAACTCTAACTCTAAATTAAAAATATTTAATAACAATGTGAACTTTAATAAGAATATCAATATAACATTTATATAAAAATTAAATTTGATTTCAAGTTTGAGAGGTACAAAATTATTTAATTTTAAACAAAATTAAGATCAAATTGAATACAAATAATCTTATACCATATTGAATATAAAAATTTGATCCTTAAAAAATTAAAAAAAATCACGAAATAACATGATAATACAATCCATTAATTATTTTAACCGTATTAGAAAAAATGACCAAATTAAATATTAAAATTAAATTAAAATAAAATATTAGAATTAAATTTTAAAAAATTAAACAAATATTAGGAGCAAATGAATATCCAAATCTTTTAAAATTAAGGTACATGAGAAGAGCTAACAACTTGGATCGATGTGTCTCTGATGATGGTCATTCGGTCCCGGCTGCATTTCCCGCCTTTCGCATTTCACTTGTTTATTAATTTCTTTTTGTCTTTTTTTAATCTCTCTTTCTTGGTCTACATGGTAAATTTTTATATCCTTAATATAAAATATGATTTAAAATAAGCTAAGAAAAAATAATTATTTTTACACAATACTTCCAACTTCTATGAAATATTGAATTTTTTTTAATTAACAATGAAAAGAAAATTTTAAAACATCAATAATAAAAATAAATATAATACCGTAATAGTATTGTTCTAAATATTCAGTAAAATACATTGACTTATTTGTTTTTATTAATATGCATATTTACGTTGAAAGTGTATTATATTAAAAAAATATAAAGTACTAATCAGTGGTTGTATTAAAAACATGAGGAAGTACTAGTACTACTGATTAAGATTTGATTAGTGTTTGAATTAATTAGTAATAATTGGTTTAAAGTGGATTATTCTTTGACCAAGTGGAAAAGCTATCCCCACGACTTTCTATAATAATTAGTAAATTATGAAGATACGTAACCAAACAAGAACAAAAGATAAGATGAAACCAAATCAAATTAAGATTCAGACAAAAAGGGTTCAGAGTCCAACTTTTGACTAATCCCTCACTCTCTCACACATCCCCATTCAATCACCGCCGTCCATTTTTCTTATCATGTCTCACCTCTTTTTATTTTAATTAATAATAATAAAAATAAATATTATTATTATTATTATTATGATAAGTTGGGGCAGTTTTCTTTTATTTTGTTTTACATAATTAGTATCGCGACTTAAAATTAATATTTCTTAACAAAATTTTATTATTATCTAATTAAAATTATTATTCCATTAACAGGATATATTCTTCATTTCAAAATAAAAGGTAATTAAATACTGATATGATAATATTTTATATTCCATTCTTGAATTTATCATGTTTATATTATTTTTAATTACTCTGTTAATCCTAATACACTTTTTGTTTATTAAGAATTTAATAATTTTTATAGTGATTAATTTAGATTTTAATTTATAAACTAAAAATTATTTGATTAGTTATTGATATAGAGACTAATTTTTTTGATAGTCAAAATTTTGACAGCTAATATTAATGATTAATTTAAAGTTTAATTAGTCATTAATTATAATTTTTTATTCAACTATTATAAAGACCAATATTAGCAATTATTCATGACAATGATTAATTATATTTTGGTTTTAAAATTAATTGTTATTTAAAAAATTTCTTGTATATGAGACAAAGTTTCATATTTTCTTATTTTTACAATTGTGTATTTAACTCTTCCTTCAGAATCTTAAGAAAAAATAACATTGTATTGATTCAAATTATTAAAAGAGTTTAACTCTAATGAATTATTGGCTAATGAGTTTTTACATTAAAAAATCATGATAAATACCATTGTGAAAATAACTATTAACGAGTTTAACTAATTCATCTTATAATAATTTGTTGTCATAACAGAAAAATTAAATAATTATATAAAATCTTCTTATAATATTAATATAATATATATATATATATATATATATATATATATATATATATATGTAAATGGTTAAAAGATGTATTATTTGTAATTATTAATCAATTTTAAAATTAAAATTGTTTATATTGAGGAAGGAAATTTATTAGAGAATGATAATTTTGGACAAGTGGGTGTTTACAATAAAAAAATGTTTAAATTTTTATTAATAGGTAGTAGTTTTACTAGGAAATTTAAGATAAGTTTAAGAATGAGTGAAGTAAGGGAGGTTCAAAGAATTGGAAAGCATGAAACAAATGTAAAAATGAAATAATTTATTTAAAATTTATTTTTTGATTTTTTTATGAAAAATTATCTATTATATTAATATAATTAATTTCATTTAACTTTCACCTTTTTCTCCCATTTCAATTCATGTTCAACTTATTTTATTAGAGATTTCATTTTTATTATTCATCAAAAGGTTAAACCTCACTTAGTTAACTTTTTTGCAATTCAATCCAAGCAAAATTTTTAGTTCTTTATTAAAATATGTGCAAAAAAACTCTTAAAATCCATAAATTGAAAAATACTGAAAAACAAAAACAGAAAAAAAAGATTCATTTCTATAATCCTAACACAAATCCAACAAATAGAATAAAAACAATATCAACACCAATATAAAGAAAAACATGAGATTGATACACATACAACATGAGATTCAAGTAATGAAATCTGACAAAATCCTCGTAAGAAAGAACTTTAGAATAGAATAAAGCAAGGAGAGACAATGAGTATATGAGAAGTCATATGGAGATAAAATAAGAAAATAAAAATAAAAATTGATTATAAAATAATAAAGATAACTAATCATTCTTTTTTTCCTAAAAAAATTATAATTTATTGAAAAAAGTTTTAACTCATTAAATATATTTTTCAATAACAATAAAAATCAACAAGCACCGATAACAATTTAATTAATTTCACATAAGATTATAAATAGTTATAAACAATTTAATAGAGGTATATTAATACTAAAAATTTTTTTAGGCCTTTCTTTCTTGAACATAATTTTATAATTAATTTTCATAGGAGAATATTAGTACTAAAAAAGATTTTTGCAGCTTTTTTTTAGGTCTAAAGCGAGTATTTTACTCGTTTTACCTTTGAGTCAATAAGTCTGACTGAGGTCAAAAGTAAGGTAATGTTTTAGTTTGTCCCCTTTCACTATTTTAAGAGTGGTATTGAGTACACTAATAAGAAAAGTTATTAGGAAGAAAAAATATATTCATATTATAAAGTACTAGTTTAAATACAGGCGCTATGATACCTGTGTGTATACATTTTTTAAATATGCATGATATTATATTGGTTGGTGATGATATTGTAATGTTATTAAATTAATATACAAAATAAAATTATAAAAAATGAGGTGAATGGAGAAAAGATGATAAAATAATTGTTGATGAATAGGGAAAAAATGAGAGAAGATAAACAATTTTATCGTTAATTTTAAAATTTTAACAAATAATTATATTATAAGGGTAAAATTAGAATTATGAAATATAAACACAAAAGGGACAATCTTTTCTATATATTATTATAGATGAGAAAGTAGAGTGAGAGATAATATATAACATTTTGCATGAAATACTACTTTTTTAAGATGTTAAGAAGGAAAACATAAAGGTAATTAAGAGCATTATGAGAAGTTTTGACTTGTGAACTTTTTCAAATGTAGTATTTGTGTTTGTGGGTTGGAAGAGACAACATTAACCACTTATGGTGATATAGTGAAATTACTGAAAATTCTCTGAAGGAATTGACAACTTAAAAATATAAGATGGTATCTTTTGGGAATTTTTTTTATTAAGTTCAGTGTTGTCATTTTTACCTCTATGTCTTTTTGTAAAATATTGAAGAAACTTGTAAAAAAGTTAAAAAGAATACAAATTATGCCTCTATGGGAAGCAATGAAATATCTTTGAGGGGAAGAAATTTGATTGGAGAGGAGTTGGATAAAAATAGTTAATATGATGGAAGGGTTTTTGGAAAGTTTATAGGGAAAAGAAAGTCTTGTAGAATGATTTAATAAGGAAATTAGTGTATGTTAACAACAAATTATTTCGAATGAGTTCAGTTCACTCTATATGGAAAGAATGTTATGAACAAATTTACTTAGATACAATATTACCAAACAATCAACAAACACATTTTTTATGATATATGGATGGTAAAAATACATTTAACATGGAAGAGTGGAACATTATGTGATGTGTAATAACACAAAATATGGAAGAAAAATATGTTTTTATTGAAAAGTTTTGATATTAAACATATTATTCTACCATGTAAATGTATTTTTTAAAGGTGATATAAAAGGGTGAAGGGAAAAATCCATGTAAAGTATTGACACCATACTTTCAACTAAAAATCTTAACACAATGAGTTTGAGTCTTCTTCTTTATATATTGTTCAACTTTCTAATATCTATTTAATGTGAGACTTAGACTCGTAATTAGTCCATACGAGCACTTGGATTCCCAACAATTAGTCAATATCATACTCATACTCGAAGTTAAACTAGATTATGTCAACACATCTTTGACTTGAGTTTGACACAAGCCAAAATTGATTCTTCCATCAAATTTATCTATGTCACATTAGATAACACTTGCAAATGTCATTGTAATTTCAACAACCAAAGATGATTCTCTAACAACAAAGATATTTTTGTGGTATATCAGAATAAGCTGCAACCACATAATATACTAAAAATTACTGAACCATAAGCTCTTATACCACTCAGATGGAAAAAAAATCACAAAGAACATTATTGTCTTTGTCCCCGAGAATTACTCTACTAATAAAAAAATAAGATAAAACAATCAACACAAAAATACATATCGGAAACTCCAAATTCGTTGAAAAAACTACAACCATTATCTAATGACAATTAAAAGAATTACACTATATGAAAATTTTTACAACACATAGACCATTCTCTCGTGCTATTTGACCTCAAGTACACCCATATTATCCAAAATAAAAATTTAAACCAAACTTCGCAACATTCTACTACAAGAGTATAAAAAAAGTCAAATACAAATTTAAAGTGTTTTTGACTTAAATGTCTCTAAACAAGTATTATCCCTTACTCCATTACGTATGCTAAATGATATAAAACTTTGGAAAATGTATTATTTTCATAAATACAACAAAAGTACGTATATTCAATGCCACTCTTTCACACAATGGTGTTATTGTGGAAGAGTTTTTGTCTTATGAGTGGTACTTACGTTCCTTTTTCATGTGTACATGTATATTATAAGAAACAACACAGAAAGTAGCATTAGAAGGGGAGTTATAATGTACTCTGAGTGGGTTAGATAAGTATTCATATGGCTCTTTAGATAAATATAAGCCAACCATCTTTTATGTTGAATGTATGTCTCTTTATTTTTATGTTCGATGAAGTGGTTATGAATGCTACTGTAGTGACTATGTATCTATATTGTATAAATTTGGTATCTCTTTGTATATATAATTTATTGTGATAAAAAATAGTTAGTTTTTCTATATAAGTTTATTAATTTTTTTATGCTACTGATTCAAACTAGAATGCAGATTTCAAAGCAAGTATTATTATAAAAATTTCCCGAGGTTTTAAGCCAAATTATTATTTTTTATAGAAATTCTCTTCAATCTCTCTCGTTTGTACCAATGTGGTTTTTAGAAAAATTGGAAGGAAAACTTGAATTCTACTAGGAGATATTTTTTGTACATAATGCTATTGTGAGATATGCACTAATTAATAAATGTTGAATGACAATTGAAAATATTTTCTGAAACCCGAGAAAATGTTCAGAAACTACTATAGTGAAACTCAAAGAAATGGATGAAGAATTCTTGAATGGACACGAAGAATTATTTTTCGTAAATATCTACTTTTAGGAGTTTTAGCAACTTTTCATTTTCACAATTCAATTCTTTAAAAATTTAGAAGGGATCTCACCACTTGTAAATACCTCTTATATTTCTCTAAAAATGAATTATACGTTCTTTTTTAAATAGAAAATTCAAATAATATTTCAATTTTTGGTTAATAATTAAAACTCATTTTTATACTATAATGGCATCTTAAATAGACATTTCTTGTAAATAAACTTTATCACCCAATCTTTCTAACGATAAAGATTTTCAAAATTACCATTTTTAATACGCTCTAATACGTTTTTTAATGTTAAATAACATCAAAGTCAGCCTCCTTCATAATTAAAAAGTATTCTTAACTTTAGAGACATAAATTGAATCTTAACATGTTCAAGTAATTCAAATATTTACCAACTATACGACTTCGGTAGTTTACTTCACGATTCCAGTATTTGATTATCCAATAAAAAATACTACGCGTCCCATCATATCTTTAAACCTTACGCGCATATAAAACAACACGCTTCAAAAATTGAAGGAGTTTACACCTTTACCAACCTCTCGCAATATAGAAAAAAATAAAAAAAAAATAAGGTTAAATTATTTAATTGGTCTTTATTTTTATAGAAATTTTTTAATTAGGTTTCTTTTTTTTATTGTGTTAACTAGATTTTTATTTTAGAAAATACGTTGTAATTAGGTTATTTTTGTTAGTAGTACACTAACAGTTTTAATCATGTGTCACATGTCAACATTTGATTCTTTTGATTTTTCTTAATTTTTTTTTTAATTTAAAAAAAAATAAAAAGTGCCATGTGTCAAGTTGATGTTGTGTCACTAACAAAAAAGACCTAATTGTAATGAATTTTTCAAAATAGGAACTTACTTGAGACAACAAAAAAAAGAAGGGGATCTACGAGATTTTCTTATGAAAATGGAGACTAATAAAATGATTTAATCAAAAAAAAAAAAACCAATTTTGCTTTGCGCCATTGTTACAGTGCATGCTACTTCCATAAATTTAATAATATACCATTTAGAGCAAAAATGTTTGGAAACCGAGTTTAAGTATGACGTTAAATAAAAATAAAAAATCGAGTATCATATAAGAATCAAGACTTCTAAATTTATTGTCTTAATGTTTTAGGTTGGAGGTAGTGTCAATTCTTATATGGGTTTAAGAATATCAGTGATGACAGAACCAATGATTAATCTTAATAATCAACTTATGCAGGTACAATATGGTTCCAGTATTGAAAATATCCCTAACATAGGGTTCAGGTCATGATGCCACTATGAGAAAACAATAATAATAACAAAAAATATATGCAAAGTATGCAACAAAAATAATTTTTTCAAATTTGCAAGAATTTATGAAGAGGAATTTCTTTTTAATCTCAAATATCCGATTTACGATTCCAAAAAAAAAAAATAATGTTGCAAAACTTCTTTTAAAGTTTCAACATAATCTAACAGATAATGAAGTAGGAATTAGAATTTTATTAACACAATTCGATGAATAAACCAACAAATTTTTTCTTTCTTTTTTCTCTTCCAAAGACTTACCTCTTAACTTAGAGGACTCCTCTCAACTTAGATTAAATAGCGAGAATCGAACTTTTTAAACACATAATTAGCAGTGCCACCAAAAAAAAAATTACACATCACATTATTTTTAATATACCTTTTTAATATCGCTTTCTTCATCAATTTCTTGGATCAAGTTTACCAATTCTAGTAGCAGCTGTTGAATTAATTATTTGGTGATTCAATTATTCAGTTTGGTCAATCTCTCGTATGGATTATAAACCTACGCAATGCAACATTTCAATTTTGAATCTTCTTGGCCTGTTGTTCAACATTTAATTTATTTTCTAATCTATAAATCCTTTGAAAGAAAATAACGACAAATGTTTAAAACAAGAGTGAGCCTTTTGTACCTACAACTATTTATACAAAAATAATCTACAAATCCGTTCATAACCGAGTCAACATAGATTTCTTCATAAATCAATTTGCATGTTGCATGTATTAATTCATCCACGACAACTTCAAAACGTGCGCCACCGTGATTAATTGCCATGTTGAAGTCATCAACGACGCAACGTATAATATTAATAACAATATAAATGAAAAAAAAAAAACAAAACTAATAACAAATTTGAATTGAACTATGAATAAGGTCTGGAAACAATGTTGTAAAAACAATAAAATATGAAAATAGTCAAATTATTTTAAATTCAACACGTTAAATGACGAGAATAAATTGTTTTATATAGAATGGAGAGAAATAGTCATAATAGTGTTCAGTCTACCTTTGACATGTTTAAAAATTCAATATATAGATCAAGCAATGACTTCATCATATGTCTATATATTTTCTTTGTAAATGTTGCATTATCGCTACGGCATCGGAAATTTGTCGTTGCAATATGAAAGTGATGTATAAACACACGTATTTACACTTTCATAATCAACTCATATGGATTGAGACATTTTGAAGTCCAATTATAGATTTTTTTTTTTAATAAACTTTTTCTGTGCTGTTTTTTTTTCATGTCACACTGACAAGAATCAAATATTACACAATTATTTTCCTTAACGACTTTGTGATGCAGATATCTCATAAAATTGTTTTTTTCTGGAACTCGTGCTTCTTGGTTCCTTCAGTCTTAAACAATGCCCACATTAGGGTAAACTTTATATACAATAATATTTATGAAATTATTGCGATTATTTTTGAGTTGAAATCGACGTCTTGTTTTGATAACTGGGGTTGTTTTTAATAATTAAAATATATGGATGATGTTTGCCAAACATGAATTTAATTTAAAAATAAGACTTCATACTATTAAAAAAAAATCTGTTTTTATTTGGTCCGATTGTAACCTTTTTTACAGAGTAAATTAAACAAATGGAATTAAGAAACATTGGCACATGGTTTGAGGCACAAGAATTAGAACAATACTTCAGTTTTGAGAGCGAGCATGTGTCAGATTATTCAATTAAAATCTCACCGGTTCCAGTATTATTAATAACATGGTTATGGTTGGTTCTTTTAATAAGAGTAAATTTATACTAATTCTCTTATAAGATCAGATATATTAATTATTCCCATTTATTTATTTTATAATGTTTTAAAAGACTAATAAAAAGCTTGCTTGAACAGGTATTGAAGATTTATTTTTTGTTTTTTTGCATATTAGAAAGGTTTAGTTAACCAAACGGGAGCACCGGAAAGGAAGTGGTTTGGTTTAAAAATTGACTTAAACAGAAGCCTTGATCTGATTTGAATCTTGCCTTGAAAGTTGAAGTCCAAACGCACTTTTGTGAATGAAAAAATTCCCACCCAAACCCCAAAACTAATATATTAAAGGCACCACGCAAACACTTCATCCACCATCATCTACCGTTTCTTTTATTCACTTTTAACTTTGGTTTTAGGTGACCACTGTTACTAATAATAATATAATAATAATAATGAAATAAAACCTCACTTTTCTTAACCATCTAAATTAAAAACAAAAGCACCTCATTAGTCCTACCTTCTACATAGAGAAAATAACACCGTTTTCTAATTATAATAATGAAATAATGTATAAAAGGTTTGACTAGTATTTTTGTAGTGTCTTGAATGTTCCGTTTGAAGTGTTTAACGCTGTTTGAGAGAGACATAAATTAATTGAGTCATCTGAAACTGCTTTAAACGAAGATGAGGAAAAGAGTAAAGAAATGGGGAGAGAGATATTTTAGATTAAAAAATATAAAATGAGAAATGGTGGTAAGTGTAAGAAGAGTAATTGATGAGTAGTTACTAGTTATTGTAATAAAAATAATAATAATAAGGGCACACAGAAGACAGCGATGATGTTTATGAGACTTAACCGTCAACTCACAATGAGACCCAACCCAACAACTTGACACGCAAACAGAAACAGAAGAAAAAACATTTGAAAAAGGCGCAGAAAGGACAAAAGAGGTTTAATTTTTCTAGTGATATAAAAGCCTCCCGTCTCTCCCATTTCCAAATCAAATCTGAACCCAAAAACAAAATTGATTATTATAATAATTTTGGTCATTTGGTAAATATAATTATTATAGATTGATTGATTTGTTGGTGTTGGATTGGGGGCTGCGGAAAGAAGAAAGAGTTGAGGTGAAGAGAAGGGAAATGTGATGGGAAGTGGAGTTTCAAGTCTGTGTTGGTGCTACGGGAGGAACCAACCGGGCCACCAGGATGTTATATTCACGGCCACCGAGCCATTGGACGAAACCCTAGGACACTCCTTCTGTTACGTCAGATCCTCCGCTCGCTTCCTCTCACCAACTCACTCCGATCGCTTCCTCAGCCCCTCCACCTCCCTCCGCTTCTCCCCCACTCAGGAGCCCCGAACCCGACCCGAATCCCATGAAACCGGTTTCAAAGCCATTTCCGGAGCCTCCGTTAGCGCCAACAGCTCTCTCCCCACTACAGTCATTCACTTTGACGAAGAAACTCTCGATTGCGTCGGAGCTACCACCAAGGGCAATATCGTCAATGGCTTCGAAAGCACGGCGTCGTTTACCGCGCTCCCGCTCCAGCCCGTTCCCCGAGGCGGCGAGCCCTTCCAGGTTAGCGGCTTCTTTCTATCCGGTCCAATTGAAGCCAACGCCGTCTCCGGTCCTCTACCCGCCGCCGAAGGCGGCGGAGGCGGCGGCGATGTTCCCTTTTCTGCGCCGCTCAGCGGGCTCTATGGAAAGAAGAGCAGGAAGAAGAAGGTCATTTCGGGATTCCGGAAGGCGTTCAATCGGAACGCGACGGAGATGAAGAGGCCGTGGGTGGTGCCGGTTCCGGAGAAGAAGGAGGCGGCGGCGGCGGAGGCGAGGGGCGGGGAGGGCAATGTGCAGTGGGCGTTGGGGAAGGCTGGGGAGGATCGCGTCCACGTGGTGGTGTCCGAGGAGCAAGGGTGGTTGTATGTTGGGATTTACGACGGTTTCAATGGCCCCGACGCGCCGGAGTTTCTGATGGGGCACCTCTATCGTGCCGTTCACAGCGAGCTACAAGGCTTGTTCTGGGAGCTGGAAGACGAACAACCGTTGCCGCAAGAGAGTAATCCCGTGGTGGAAGGAACGGAGAGTAAACGGCGTAAACTGTGGGAGCTTCTCGCTGAGGACGGACTCGACCTTTCTGGTTCGGATAGGTTCGCGTTTTCCGTGGACGATGCGTTGAGCGTTAACAACGCCAATGCCGGGTCTGCTGTGAGTAGGAGGTGGCTGTTGCTGTCGAAGTTGAAGCAGGGGTTGTCGAAGCAGAAGGAGGGTGAAGGGAGGGGGTGGAATTTGGGTAATGAGGAGAAGGAAAAGGAGAAGCCCTCTGGGAGGAAGCGGAAGGTGGGTCCTGTGGATCATAGGCTTGTTTTGAATGCGTTGTCTCGGGCACTACAAGTCTCGGAGGTTGCGTATTTGGATATGACGGACAAGCTTTTGGATACGAATCCGGAGCTTGCTTTGATGGGCTCGTGTTTGTTGGTTGTGTTGATGAGGGATGAGGATGTGTATGTGATGAATGTTGGGGATAGTAGGGCTATTGTTGCACACTATGAACCCAAGGATGTTGATTCTAGTGTTGAATCGGGAAGCAAGGGAGGTGTTGAGTCTGGTGCTGAGAACATAGTTGAGGAGTCATTGGGTTTGGGTCAAAGCGCAAATGCTCAACAAATGAGGTTGGCGGCGTTGCAACTCTCTACTGACCACAGCACCAGCATTGAAGAAGTAAGTTCTAGATTTGGTAACATGCAGTATTGAGTATATGTTCACGAAGTTTGATTTTGTTGTTGTTCTTGTTGTAGTTGAACATACTAGAAGGTATACTTTTAGTAGTGGTTGCATTTATTGGCATTTCCCCCCCTTTTCTTTAGTCAGTTTGTGATATGATTAAGAGTTGACTGAAAAGTGGTGCTTGTTGTTTTGCAGGAAATCATTAGGATTAAAAACGAGCATCCTGATGATACCCAATGTATAGTCAATGACCGAGTTAAAGGTCGCCTGAAGGTCACCAGAGCATTTGGAGCTGGGTTTTTGAAACAGGTGTCTTTGAAAATGCTTTTTTTTATTTTATTAATACAATGTTTTATGTGTGCTTCTGGACCATTTTCTACTTCCACCGTGAAGAAGATAATATATGCTGTTTTTTAAAAGTTCGTGCATCATGGACGGGGTGATGTTTTACCCTGTTATTTTTTTTTATTCAAACGAAGATTTATTATTTATCTACCCTAGTAGATAATCCTTTGTTTAGTCAACGAGTGTGTTTGCGTGCTTATGAGTATCTTATGGTTCTCAATATAATATGATCAAAATTAACTCTCCTAACCAGTTATGCTTTCACTTGATACGAACGTAAGCTTTTGTTAGTACATATACACAGATAAACGAGTCTTTAAATAGATGCTTGAAGTCATGAGCATATTTGTATCCATAGCAAATTTCAAAACTTGTCATGTTAATTGAGATTTTCTTTTTCCAATTTTTTATGTAAGTTTGTGATACTTTATGAACTGTATAGGATGTAAATTATAGTGTCTAACAATATATGGTGCGTTGGAATTGATGCCATAAGAGAATTGATCGCTTTCCTTTTCTCTCAAAGCCATAGAGGTTACATTAATTATACGGGATTGTTTTTCTAAAATACCCCACACGCGTATAGACTTAAGTCTCTCAATATACTCCTATTTGATAGAATGAGAAGCCAAAGAATAAAGCCAATTGTTGGTAGACTATGCTGACACTGGTAATTCAATATTGTACTAAAGCATCTGATGAACAATGTTGGTACCAACATTAGACCATGTTGGTTTACCAAGTAACGAAGCCCACTTTTGGTAGCCAATTGTTGTAATGAAACCCACGTTTGTTGTGCTTGTGATACTGCTGCTCATGTTGATGTACATCTTCGTGCTAAGTTATAAGTCGTCTTGTTTTTCTTATTTAGGGTTGCTGCATACTTCTCATATTTGATATAAATGTAGTCTGACATGACTGTATAAATTGATTTTTTCCATAGCCGAAGTTGAATGATGCCGTACTAGAGATGTTTCGAAATGAATATATTGGCACTGCTCCGTATATTTCCTGCACTCCTTCACTACGTCACCATAGATTATGCCAGAGAGATCAGTTCCTGATCCTTTCATCTGATGGTTTATATCAATATCTAAACAATGAAGAAGTGGTTTCTCATGTTGAGAGTTTCATAGAAAAATTTCCTGAAGGAGATCCAGCCCAACATTTAATAGAAGAGGTGCTTCTCCGTGCAGCTAAGAAAGCTGGTAAATGAATCTTCTGACCTTGTATCTTTCTTGTTTTGCAGTCTTGCTCACCATGTTAAATGTGCAATTTGCTGAGTGACATAAATGTGGAATATTAATTAGTAATTATTTTTTCATATGTAAATTAAAAGCTGTTTGCCATGTCCTGTATGGTCATGCTAAATTTTAATGATTAAACTTCTGGTAACTCACCTCTCTATTTGAAGATATATTTTAACTATATTTTGTTTGAAGAACGAACTGATGACAAATTTTAAGAAGTAAAACACCAAGCCTTGCAGAGTGTAGAGTTTGAAGGATCTGAACCACTACAGATATTTGGTGTTTGAGTTAATTAATTATTATTAATTACCACTTGTTCTCAAGCTTTTCTGTTAAAATGTTATGTTCCTCAGAGAAATGTGTTGTCTTAGCAGGAGGTTGTTTATATTTTCCTTTCTTAGAACGCCTAGTCTTCTGCTTTAATAGTTCATAGCTTTTGCACAAAACCTACTTCGTAATTGTCCTTCTTTAGAAAGGTGGCAGTTCTTTGATAGTCATATATTTTACTTTCATTAAAATCCCATCACTTCTGTGGACTCTTAAATTATTTCCGCAATCTGAGTTTGATAAAGCCAATTTCAGAAAGCACTATTTTAGTGAATACCCTGCTTTATCGTTCTGCTTTATACATATGCTTATCATATGATTCCAAGAGTTAGGGCGAGGTAACAGCTTTTAATTCAGGACGGTTGTCGTGTCTATCTGCTGTTGTTTTTCTTGGCTTGTTAGATTCTTGTATTTGGATAAAACTTATTTTGAAATACGTTTGATGCTGGTGGCGTCTTTTTCTTTTTTCAACCTGCCTGGGTTGGAGATTATGCAAGAAATGTGGCTAAAACAAGAAAATAATTGATGCAAGCAATATGTTCATTTCTAGTAGAAACTTTTTTAACTTGCCAATTCTTATGCCATACACAACCCCCCATTTATAGGTTATTTTGGATTGATTTGTGGCAGGAATGGATTTTCATGAATTGCTTGATATACCACAAGGAGATCGGAGGAAGTATCACGATGATGTTACTGTCATGGTGATATCACTTGAAGGGAGAATCTGGAAATCGTCAGGAAAATATCCGTGAGACAATGAGACCTTCAACCTGTTGGCTTATACATGTGATGACATTTTTGCACCCTTGTGTGCCATGAAGCAGTGCTGAAGTTTCAAAGCAGGTCCATTTGTCATTGGTCTGGGTGTGTTTTTCGCGGATCTTGCGACATTAAAAATTATCAACTGAGGAATCTCAGATTTAACAGGCAAAAAGCTACCGCTATAGCTCTGTCCAAAATTAAGGAAAGCTAAATGCAATAGTATGAGCTAAGAACATGCATTGCAGATGGGCCTTGTGAATTCTGTTGTTGAGTTAAAAAAAGAAAAAGAAAAAGAAGCAAAGCCTATGCTTCTTTTTCCATTGGCAGCTCTATTCTCTCTCCCCGTTTTTTTGCAGCTGTAGAGATGATAAATTATAGAAATTTTGATAGCCAAGACACTTTCCGTTAGTTTTTTTTCATTTTTCTTTTCTTTACTTTCTAATAGCCGATAAAATGGGTGTATATGGGTGGGGATACAATTGTATTGATTGAACTCGACCAGTCAGTCCTTAGTCAGAAATGACGATCTGTAACGGAGAGTGGATTTCCACCGTTGCCAATTAAAATGATTATTCGGAATTAGAGGCCAATGCAGTGCATTAAACAATGCAGAATGGAAATGGCCATTCGTAAATTGATGGCGAAAAATTCGGTTGTTTCAAGGATTACTCGTTGTCTCTATTTCAGCAATGTGTACAAATTCAGAATGTAATTGTCCTTTCAAAAGCAAAAATGACGAATTCTTACATCAATTGTTAACTAGTATTTTAAAAAGTTTATTGTGTAATACATAAGTATGTTTTTTGTGCATTTAAACTTTGAATATAGGATATATAAATAAATTATGTTAAATTATTATGTTAGTGTTTTTCAATATGTAAAATATATTTTAAAAATGTTAAAATTTAATTTAAAGACAAAAATGTAAGATGAATAGAGATTAATGATTATGATTAAATATATTAACAAAGATAAGAAATAACTTGAGAGAAAGTTGTGAAGCAAATTTGTGAAATATATACATACGTAAGTGTGTGTGTATATAAGCAAAATAAATATTTTATTAAAATATCTAATTGAAAGAGTGAAAGAAGTAAATTCGTAGAGTTGATGCATTTTTTTTTTCTGTTCACCAGAACGCGTGCACATGGGGGAGGATGATAGCAGTGGAAGAAATTCAACAACTAGTTCTCTACAGACCAGCAAAAAGTCCAATAAGTATGAAGCATATATTGCTTAAGATATAAAAGAGTCAACAAACAAACGTTAGTTATATTTAGCATATTTTACCACACGAACGATAAAGTACCATGTCCAATTTTTAGAAAGTTGTTGCAGGAGTCTTCAGTAAAGAATAAGCACTAAGTATTCCTCTCTTTCCTCTCTATTTTGCTTATGAGATTCCTTGACTTCGGATCAGGATAATTTTACTCTACCAGAGGATTTCACATGAGATGGTCAAGTGAGTACATCTCAGCCATCCATAACTTTTAAAGATGAATTTATATCATTTTTTTTTATAAATAAACTAAATAATTGTAATGACTAAAATCTCGTACAACGAAAATGTCACTAGAGATTATCTCAACTTCGAATATTATATTGACTGTGATTCATGGCAGCATGCACCCGGCCTCTTCCCCAAACTTGAAAGTGATTCTACAAAATGAAGGGAAGCAAAAAAAGAATACTAAATTTCAGGATTTGTTTACATTGTAAGAAATGAACGGAAGATTATACATCTCATCTCTGCCTTCAAGACTTCATATCTTGGCCTTTCAAGTGATGATCATTGTATTATGTTTTAGCCATATCAATGTCACTTGAGCTACCATCATCTATGTAGCTGTAGCAGCTGCCGTAGAGTTTGATTGCACCCAAGAGATTAAATCCTCTCTAGTTGCACTGAAACAACCAACTTTTTCTTCACTCTGCCTAAACGGAACAGCTAGCTTCCTCAAATGAGAGGAAAAAGAAACATGGAGCCCTTGGGCAAACTTATGAGCACCAGTACCAGTTTGGGCAAGGAACAACTCTGGCAGTGTCTCCTCCCGCTTAACAATTTTGGTGAGTGTCCACATCCACTCTTCAAGTGCAGTTAGTGCTGCACCAACTGATAATGATCTAACGTCCAAGCACCATTCCTCATCAGTTTTGTTGTGCAAACTTGGGTATAATCCATACAAGGTTCCCAAGTAGAGTAGCTCATGGGCTCTCTCTAGAAGATCTTTGTTTCTACATATGTCAATCAAGCAGTTACAGAAGGGTCTTCTCACTTCAACCACTGCGCTGTTCATGATACCCTTGAACTCTTCCTTCACAGTCTCAAAACTAGTTTTTTCATCTTCAATCAATTGAATAAAGGCAACCAATTTTGGGTTAGCTTCCTGCAAACAAGCAAGGACTTTTTCCTCATCCTTGCTACCCTGAGAAAGAGACACAACAGATAGCAAGCAACCACATAGCCTATCATCTGGCTTAATTCCTCTCTCAACTGAAGAATAAAAAACTCTTACCAAACCATCAAATTCCATAGCCCTTCCCAAGCACTGAATCAAACAAGTAAACCCCATCACATTGAGTTCAACACCCGACTTGCACATCTCCTCAAACAATTTCATTGCCTTGTCCACATCTCCTTGACTCCCGTATATGTTGAGCATTGCCGTGTAACTCCAACTGTCTGGCTTGCAATGTGCAGACTGCTTCATATCCCTGAACAAAGTCTCAGCTTCCTCCACCAATCCAACATCTGCACACATGTTCAGCAATGTATTGTACAAGATAAAATCCATAGGCCAGTCATTTTCCTTCATTCGTTGCCACAACTCCAAAGCATCTCTAGACCACCTGGCCTTTCCATATATCTTAATAACCGCCGTCAGAGTCTTCTCGTTCGGCACAATCCCTGACTCAATCATTTCTTCAAACAGGCCCCTTGCGAACCCTGGCTTGCCAGCCTTTCCCATTGCCTCCAGCAAGGTGTTATACACAACCAAATTAGGCTGCACCCCAACAGACTCCATCTCCTGAAACACATATCTAATGCCGTCATAGTCCCCAGCCTCCCCAAACATCTTCCCCAGCACAGAGAATGTGATGGGATCAGGCTTCCACCCACTTGCTCTACCTCTCTCGTACAAACTTATCACCTCTTCAACCTTGCCTAACCTAGCATAAACATCTAAAATAGCAGAGTAGGTTACCTCATCAGGCATCAACCCAGTCTTGTACATCCTCTCAAACCACTGCACAGCCTTGTCATAGAGGTTACACTTCTTGGCACACGAGATGATGGTGGAGTAAGTGATGTTATCCAGCGGAACCCCAGTGTCGATCATCTGGTGTGCAAGTTCTTCTATCAGCGCAAACTGTTTCCCGAACCTCAAAGACTTCATTGTCACATTGTAGAAGATGGTTTCCATGGGAAGCAAATTCTGGGTCTTGATCCAATCCAGAAAAAGATGAGTCTTTTGCCATGGCTTCAAGGTGTTGAGTATCAACAACACGTTTTCTCTAGTAAGAGGGCGTGGAATCTCCTCCAAAGAAGGCAAGAATTCATCTTCGGACGAACCACACTGATTCAGTTTGTGAACAAAGCGTTTCAAATCTTTCAACTGTGGACTGTAGGAGTAAGTAGCGCGCTTTTGTCTCTCAGAGGACAACACAGTGCGCTTTGCTTTGGTGGGGTTGACCCAAGTAGATTTTCCCTTAGAAAACGCATAGGATTGGTCTCCTGCGACGGTGGATAGGGTTTTGTTGGCAAGGGGTGCGAGTTGGTCGGATAAGGAAGTGCTCTTCTTCTTGCTGTCTGAAGTTGGTGTGGGAGGAGCCTCTGGAGTGGAATTTGAAGTGGAGCAGTGTATGAAACATTTTCTAATGCCTTTTTGCCTACAAGGGTTGGTGACGCTCAATCTTGTTCTTTTGGTATCTGTGAAGTACACATCCACAACGGTAGACAGTGGAGCAGCCATTGGAGTTCTTTGGCTACAACCAGTTCCAAGATATTATTTCATAACCTTATCTAAATGCAAAATATATGAGGTAATACTACAAATTCTGTTTTTATTTCAGGATATTTCGACTTTCAAATTACGAAAAAACACACACATGAACTTTCTTTCAACTGGACTTGGAGATACATAAGTTGGGCCGGGTTTTCAATGAGGGTGTCTCTTCCTCCCTGTTTTTCTTCCTGCACCCCCCACAAAGTTGTACTTTCCACACCACCCCTAGTTAAAAATATATGCATGACTACAGGTCGAGGCCAACAATAATAGTGTCTATCTGTTATATAACCTACAATAAAAAAACTCACTCTTACACTTAGATACTCATTTAAAGAATATTAGTGGATTTTAAAAAACTCGTGGTATTAATGGATACATTCGAATATCTAAAAAAAAAAATTTATAAATTTTTAAAATAAAATCTAAAAAAATATACAATATAATATAATTTAAATTAAATATAAATTAAATTTTAACTTTAATTAAATTTAACCTAATAAAATATATTTTTATTTTTATTTTTAATTAAATTTAACTTAAAAAATATAAATTAAACTCTAATTTTAATTTTATGTAAGTAACATATCTTTACGAGTACAAGTGGTATGATATCCGCATTTGACAAATTTATAAATAGGTGTAAACATTTTTATTTACCCGCAGGTACTAACTATTCATTATGAGTAATTTTACTATCCCTACTCCATCTATTTATTTTTAATATTTTTAGTATTAAATGTTTCGGAAGATATTTCTAATCAAGAAAATATCTTTCAAAACACTCGATCCGAAATGTTTGATTTTTTTTTAGAATAAGTGTTCCAAAAGATATTTTGAGATCTAAAATTACTTTACAGAGTACTTGTTTTGGGAATTTATTTTATATCATGAAATACAATATAAAAAAGGGTTTATGAAATATATGTTTCGTAAGGAATTGCGAGATTTGGAAATATATTATGGAATATCCATTCCAAAATTTAATTTTTAAAATTTTGAAATTATTATTTCGGAAGGTATTTCTAGATTTGGAAACTTTTCTTCTTATTTCGAAATTTATTTTCGATTCCAAAACGTATTTTTGGATTTGAAAATTATCATTCCAAAATATAAAAAATAAATAAATAAGTTCCAAAACAATCATTCCAAAAGATATTTTTTGAATTCAAAAATGTTTTCCGAAAAACTTGTTTCACAATATAATAATGCATGATTTATACTTAATTTCATTTGACATCAACGTTTTAGTGGAGCTCACCACTAATGAAAATGAAAGAGAAATGGAGAATGAGTCCAGAGAAAAGCATTTATTTGAACAAAATGAATATGTTTTTGCATGGTGGCATCCCCAATGACTTTGCTGGGAGAAAATGTCTGAGACGTGTTGCAAAACATGATAAGTGATAAGAAGAACCAAGTGTTGAGATTCACTCTACTATTAACTCAAGGGTAGAAGGGTATTTTTAAAACTTAACGAGTGTTGGAAGAAAAAAAAATGGGTGCATGAAGTAGCAGCCCTTACAATGAGCTTAAGTATTTTCTGAAACGTGTTAAAAACGTTAATATTTTTGAAAATTACTTTCCAAATTTAGCATAATGTAAAAAACTGGTTAAAAACATAGAAAATAACAAAATAAAGTATAAAAGGCCATATTTCAGTAAAAGGGAGTATTGGCAATAAATAAAAGAAATTTTAGCTTACTTCACCTTTTGCAAGCTACACCAAGGTTAGGTATTTACTGGGTCAACAGTGTGAAAATTCTTAACTAATCCATATTCATATACTTAAAAGAGTTCATATTTAACAAACTTGCTCAAGGTCGTAGTTAGATAGACTCATTTGATAATTATATATAATTTATTTTAAAAAACTGAGTGTAAATTAAATATATCATATTTGTATTGAAATAATTGATTATGTAATCGATTAAATGTATCATGAGTTATTTCTTCATGTTTTTATTCTTGAGGATGAGTTGCTGAGAAATCTAAAGTTTACTGGAGATTAATGTTGTTGTACATTCATTATATAAGATTCAGTTAGGTACTGTCAGGAAAAGTTTACTCTGTAAAATCAATAATCAGAGAAAAATAATTACACACATTATTCAGATAGAAATTACTACTTTTGATATATAGTATAATTTTTACAATTATTTTATAATATGTTTTAGCCTTTTTGGTAAAGAATTCAAAAAGGAAATTTTGCCAAAGATGGAATAACTTATAAATGAAGGAGATGTATGTCATTCTCTAATAGATGGTTTAGCTTATATATAGAGAATTTTATTCATAGGTTAATTAATTTCAACAATTATTAGTAGTCATGTCGTTAAAGATTTTGCCTACGAAGTCAAGGGAAAAAATGATTCTATTTTACTTTTTTGTCTTGTCGTTAAATTGCTCCACTTGGTAAAAAAGGTGAACAACACTTGTACTTAAATTTGATTCCATAACTCTCCTCCACTTGCAATGTAATGTTTGTTATGGTTGGAAAATTTGAATTCTAGGTTGGTAGTAAACTATTAGACATTTTTGTCTATCTAGTACTCATTTGACAAAAATTGAGATTAAAGCATCAAAGTATGAAGTTTCAATTTTTTTTTTTCTGGTTCAAGTTGAATCTTATATATCACATATTAACTTATAGTAATGATATTGACATAATAGTAATGAAATTAGCATATATTTTTTGTAATGTGTGTCTTTAAGTTTTATAGGATGTTAGGTGATTCATCTTTTTTCATGAATTTAAAAATAAAATAAATGATTATTATGAGTGGAAAATAAATTGTCTTAAGTGAATGATTGATTATTTTAAGTAGATTTAATATATATATATATATATATATATATATATATATATATATAATATAATATAAACAAATTTAAAAATCTTCTTATGCATAAAAAAATCAATTATCTAATTAGTTATGTGAATGATCATATTGATTATCTGACTTTGTTTAGTAAATTACAAATGAATTGTGTCTAAATGTTTATTTGTGAAATTAATTTAATAATCTATGAATGCTTAAAATTCATGGTGGATGATAGACTAAGTGATAGTAATGTACGAAACATCTTTGTTCATTGAATGACAAATTTATAGTTGAAGTTTGAAATTGAGATTTTGTTTTTCATCTTTTGTGCTGACAGTATCGAAAAAAAACTCTGATTTGAATAAATTTTTTTTATCATATATGAACTGAACTGACAGTATTGAAAAGAACTCTGGATAAATTTTATTTATCATATAGAACTAATACTCATATAACAAAATATCTGTTTGTTTTTACTTATGTATCAAAAGTGAGTAATGACTCATATTTAGATTTATATGTACAGTTTGTTCATGTCGAAAATTGTTATTTTAATATGATTTCTTGTTTTAGATCCTTTGCATCTCTTATAAAAAAGGTAAACATATACATTTTTTTTTTCAAATGTTAGAGTACCTCACGAGTACTCAACTATGTTTATTCATAATATTTTGATAAAAAGAAAACTTATCTTCAAATAGATTGAATTTTCAAAAGTATATTTAAAAGTGGGAACAAAAGAACTTAACATTTGAGTACCTCGTAAGGATCGAAATGTATTATAAAGTGTTTTAAAATGATAATATAGAATGCTAATATTTATACACAAATAATACTCTTTAGTGGTTATAATAATTTATAAATCATACAAATCCATTTAAGCACATGCTTGTGAATCGAAAATTTCTCTGAGAAAATTATTCTAATTGCTGTCAAGTTAGCACAACCTTTTCTTTTCATTTTTCATATTATTTTATCCCGTTTTCTATGCATTCCAATGATTTTTTTTATGCATAGTAAATACATGATTTTATATGGTTTGAATCAAACGACCTTGAGTTTTAACATTATATATTTTTTTAAATATTAATTTTAGTGATAAAAAATAATTAGTCACTATAATGACTAATTTAGATACTAATTTATAAACTAAAAATTATTGGTAACTAATACAGTTTTTATTATTAATAAAAAATTATAATAACCACTACAACAATTTATAGTTTAGACCACACTAAAATAGACAACGGCTAAATAAATGTAACCTAAACATATAATAAACAACATTTTTATAAATGATGTATAAATATCATGAAAGTCCATGATTATATAATTGTTGCTTTAAACTATGTGGGCAAAACTAGTAAAAATGTGGTCTAAAAACATAGGTAAGGTATAAAATCAACATGTAAAATTGTTGTTTATTGTGAGAATTTTAAGCAACGGTTTTAAAAATATTGTCATACTAAAAACCGTTGTCTATTACCTATAGCTACACTCACCTATACCACGCCTAAAAAATTGTGATCTAATCTTTAGACCACGGTTTTTATAATTTATATCATAATTTTATGTTGTTGTCTAAAGTGATTTTTGTTGTAGTGAACCAATTTAGAGATCAATTCCTTTAGTATTCAAAACATTGTTAGTTAATGTTAGTGATCAATTTAAATATTATTTTATAATAGAAATTATTTTAGTTACAAAGATAGAGACCAATTATTCATAATCAAAACTTTTTAGTTACCAATAATTTTTAGTTTAGAAATTCATACCTAAATTGGTCATTATACTAAATAATTACTTTTTTGTCACTAAAATTGATCATTATTTAAGGATTTCTTGTAGTGTAAGAATTGGACTATAGGTCTAACTTGATCACACAAACCTCTTAAGGTGTAGTTTGCACTCATTTATATATTATAAATCCACTTTATTTATAGTCGATGTGAGATCTCTAACACTCGCTCACATCAAGACATGTATATCTCGATTGTGAAACTAAACATTAATGAGTGGTTTGATAGCGGACAATAGAATAGATCCAAGAACAACAAATATTATTATGATAGGTTTAATATGATCAGTGGTGGCTCTAAACAAAAAATTGTGGAGGGGCCAAAGTAATATGATTCTTTGATTATTAGATTAGATCATTAGTATAATGCTTCAAAAAATTATTCCTCAATCTGATAAATTGGATAATTAGATTGGATCATTAGTATAATGCTTCAAAATATGAGAACAATTGAATAATCATATTGGATCGTTACTATAATATTTCAAAACATTGGAACAATTGGATAATTATATTGGATCATTAGTATAATGCTTCAAAATATGGGAACAATTGGATAATTATACAAGATCATTAGTATAAGGCTTCAAAATATGTGAAGTAAAATCTATCTTGTTTCATCTTTAACAATAGCTTCTCTTTTATCACTTTTAAAGAATGAATCTATTATTTTATTCTTCATCATTATACATTTCTTTTGTAAATAATATTAAAAAATAACTTATCATAATCTAATAAACAATTGAGAGACGTAATTATTAAAATAAAAATATATTATAGTCAAATCACAATTAAAAATCGATTATGTAAAAACACATAATACATTATTTCTTCTATATTCATAAAAAATGAATATACAAAGGCTCATGAGATAAAAAATAATGATAATAACTATTAAACTGATATTTCATTATCAAGTGACACAAAATAGAGTTACTTTCTTTCTTTAAGAAAGGAATAGAAAAATCACAAATGAGAGCAAAAATAATGAGTTTGTGCTGCCTAACTTCCTCTTTTATTCAAAAACAAAAAGAAAACTTAGAGTGAGAGATGAGTACAATTGTGTGAAAAAGTAAAAGGATAATGAGAATGAAAATAATAAATATCTTAATAAATATTTGGTTTAATTACTCTTTTGGTTCCTATTTTAAAAAATGTTAATTTGGTCTTTCAGATTTTTAGTCTCAATTTGATTCTGATTTTTTAGTCGTAATTTAACATTTTTGGACGAAAACAGAGACAAAAAAATAATTAAACCTAAATATTTTTATTCTTTATTATATTTGATTATTTATTAACATTAAATGTTGTACTTTTGTAAAAGAAATAAAATAACATAATTTAATTTCCATCAATTTCTAAAATTACTACCTATATTTAAAAATTTCACAAATACATATCTAATTTTTAAAAAATTCAGAAAAAATTGGGGAGGGGAGGGCTCCTTCCCGTCCCTTAAATAATTCGCCACGTGACTTTGATACTATGTGAATTTGATACCATCTAAGTGGACTTTAAGACTTTCTTAATCCTATAAAATCAACTTGTAAAGTATGATTTATACCTATTCATATACTGTAAATCTATTTTATCTTTAATTAATGTGGTATTTTATTTGTTAAGAACTAATTTCTAAGTTGAGAACTAATATGCTTGGTTTTAAAACACCAAATTCCCTAACTTGATCAAATCTTGCAAAAGTGATAGTTATTGTGTTACAAAATTTCACTAATATTTCCAAAAGCAAACAAACATTTCCACACATTTTAAGCAGTTTGAAATGTGAGAAAGAACATATATTACACAAATAATATGCAATCCCTAGTGTATAATCAACTTTGATAATTTCAAACCAAACAATTTTAAGTTAAAAAACAATTCAATAACAAATTTTCAATCCAAAAACATATATCATGCCTTAATCACTTTAACAAAAACTTCAATTTTATTTAATTTAATAAAATATTCTACAACTGACACAGTTTCTAGTTATAACAAATTTATTATTTCTGTATAATGCATCTAAGATAATTTTCTTTACCTAACATTTACTCATAGTGTAAGTAAAAGATCAACAACTTAAAACTATCAAAATCAAGTCACCTATAATTCTAACCCTAAAAACATAAATAAAAAAGAGAATTAGTCGAGAGAATAATTTTTTTAACTAATATGAAAAATGAATTGATCAAAAAAAAGATTTAAATGATAAAAAATAAATATATTATAAAAAGTAAATTTACTCTACATCAACTGATTTCTAATATGATTTGATTGTGAAAAAATACAGACAAAAAAAAATTAAAAGATGAAAGAAATAATGACAAAGAAATAGGAAGATGCTCTCAATAAAAACAAAAGGAGAAAAAAGAAAAAGAAGAAGAAGAAAGTACAATGAGAAAGATGAGGAAAAAAATAGGTCTCATCTACCCAATATATCTCACACTTATTTTTCATTTTTTGATTTTTCCTAAAAGACGAAAAAAATAAAAACAATTAATCTTTTCATACTTACGTGATATATTCTCCATTTCAAAATAATGTTTTGACCAGTTGCTAATTTTACACTTATAGAAACCCTATGACTCACATTTTCATCTGAATGAAGTTATATATCTACACGAGAGGTAATTAAGACCGAGTAAACCTTTCTTTACTTTTGGGTACAAATAAAATGAGGAGCTGATAATGCGATGCCATGTGGAACACGAGATTATGGCATTTAATTCCAAAGGCTGGATTCCATGTTTTCAATTTTCATTTCTCAGCAACTTGTGAAGAAGAAGATCTCCACTTTGTTACCGTTTTCAACGTTAAATCATGTTTAAATACTTTTCAATAATATGATATGATTAGGTCTATATAAGGTGCTCTTGTCAGAGGAAATTACGTTCACTTCCCACATCGCAAACTTAGGACAGTGTCTATGGCGGCTGCTCGTGGATGCACTATATGGAATTCATGTCACGTCCATAACTAAAAATGATTATTAAATTATTAATCAAATTTCAAATAAAACAAACATCCTAAACTGCGTCAAAGATGAAATCGAAGGTTAGAAGAAAACCATGAAATAACTGAATCTTGTTGATACGATCGTGAAGCACGAGGTGAGTTAGGGCTGATTCCTGTTCCGATAATAGCCGCTAAGTGAGACGCGTTTGTTTTGGCACTGCATGCTTAAAACTCATTTATTCATGTTTCATGTTTGACCTTTGTCTCTTCCCAATAATGCTCACATAATCACAAACTTGCATTGGATCCATCAACAAATCTCGTGCTTTGTGTTTACAAAGCTACTACAACCACATAATTAACCTTATCACCAATTCTATTACATCTTTTGACAATAAAGTAATTACCCTCATTCCGACAATTTGTCTTCCTTCAAGAGTCTACGGGTAAAGTTTATTACAATGAGTTTGGAATACAATCATAATATTATTATATTGTTTTCACCATCCAAGTTTCAACAAAAAAGATAACATGAAGGTGAACTTTAGTCCAAGTCAAACAAACATACATGTTTTACCACTTTGTAAAAGTCATAACTATATATGATAGAAAAATATGATATTAGTAAAATATTTCACTGTACTCTCACAAGGAAAATTAAAAAATAAAAATAAAAGTTTTGGATATACATTCGCCTTATGTCAAACTTGGTGGTACACTGATAAACTTTTTAGATAAATCTCCATGAAAAATATATATTTTTGGTATGGACAATTAAAGTTTATAGACGCGGAAAAAACAATATTGCTTTTATTGAAACTGTCCCATCAATTTCAACATTTGTTGAAGTTGAATAAGTTTTTAACGTATTTAGAATTGTCAACAATGAACACAAGTAGCATCATGAATTAAGAAGGGATGTGAATTGATTTGGATTTTAAGGAAATTTTGGCATCATAGCCATGTTTGGACTTATATTTGGAATGAGTAGTATTTCTCACTTTTGACAATAGCAAAAACTTTCTTTGAGTCCATAATGAACACAATTATGCATTCCATATACACTAGCAAAAAAGGTGTAGACACGTTCTCTATCAATTTCTTTTTTTGTCCACCTTGTATAACTTGAGGTTGTGTGAACAAAATTAGATAATTGACATTATCATATTTTTAACTTTTAGAATTTAGCATGGTAAATCCCTAATTTGTATTTGTTTACGGAACATTATATTTTCAACCAAATCAATCAATTTAATATTTTTGAACCATTTATCTTATCTTTTTTCCTTTCATTTACAACTTCCTTAATTAGCACAAATTTTATGGTGTAACATAAAATCTCCAATCGATGGTTTGTTAGAAATTAGGTATTTAAATATATAGAATACGATTATAATCTAAGAACAAAATCCATTTTCCTAGTCGCCTAAAAGAAAATCATCACGGTTTCAGTCCACAGAATTTCCACTCATTATAATTGCTTTTCAATCCATTAGGACTTGTTGATAATGCCACGATATTGAATTTCTTCGTTTGAACTTTTACTTTTGCTTTTGTTTTCGTTTTTTGAAGTTATCTTTCTTTATCAGAAAAATATACTAAATTAGGGAAATAATTTTTCAAATTTACCAAAGTGGATATAGATTTTAAGAAAATCAAGTCAAGAAAATATTTAGAATTGATGTTAAGAGGTGAAATGAATATTGCGTGATGATTGAAAATAAATTCATTTATTCATTCTATTACTAACTACTAAATTAATCGGTGACTTGGAAACAATATGTTAACAAATTTACTAATTATACGACAGTTTATTATTATAAATAAATACGTTTTAGATGAAAATGTGACAGTGTTATTTAGCATTAAGTAATTTAATTAAGTGTGTGTATATATAATAAACTTATTACACAATAATGTATATTATAAACTTCATTGTATATCTTTCTAAATAAATTAAAAAGTTTATTATGGTATATTTCTTCGCAAAATTTTTCAAAATATCTTAACAATTATAAAATTTATCAAAGCTTGACTTTGTTCTGGGAAGTAATGCTTGTACACACATGGTCGGGGGCAAAAATTAATCACCCTTAACGAGTATCACATCCAGAACTTTTAAGTATTTAACTATTTGTTTAAGACAAAATTGATTAAGATTGTCCATATTAATTAATTGAAACTAAGTGATCCATTCTTACATGGTAGTACTTATGACTTAATATGTACATAAGACAATAAAGAAAAGAATAAAAGAGAGAAAAATAGACACAAAAGTTTAAGATGGTTTGACGTATAATGTATATGTCTACGTCCACGACTATTCTAGGAACATATACTACTTGTATAAAAATATTTTAATTAGAATATTTTCAAGCATTAATATGACTATATTCGGTGTAAATAGAATTGAGTTGGGTAAAATAACACTTTAGTAAGTGTATAATTATTTCATTATCATGTATCAAATAAATATAATTATTTCATATATTATAAAGAATGTTAATCGGTGTCTTAATAATACTGATTAAAAAAAATAATTAACGTACATTGATTTTATATTTTTACATCCTTAATTAGTTGTCACAACAGTTAATTTGATTTATCTGTTTTTGGAAATTGCAGAATAGTGGTTGGTAACACAATGAGTCGACTATGAAAGTCAACGAAAATAAGAATATATTGTGTAGTAATTATTACTAATATTGAAAATGTGATTCCATGTAGCTGATGAGAAGATTGAAAAGAAAATGATTTTATGTAGATTATGAATGTTGAAGCAGGAGACCAAGGGACCAAAAGGAATAGACAAAAGATGATAAGGTTTATTGTCTCCTTATTTTATTCATCACATTCAACTCTTAGTTTTTCTCTCTCAGACACTCAAACCATGGGTATCGGCTTTTGTTTCGCTACAACATAAGGTCAATATATACTTTGTCTTTTTTTACTTCATAAATCAATCAGTAGACACAATTACAAAAATGCAGACATTTTCACAAATCTCGTAATAAACCAAAATTAAAGCGTAAAAAACACTAACAATGTGATAGATTTTTCATGTATCATAATAAATAGTAGAAACATTACATTGTATTTCATACTTTTTATAAAAGGAAGATTTAAAATACTTTCCTAAAATGACAAGATTCACAATTTAAAACTGAAATATATTTAAGACTTTGAATCATCATCTTCAACTCAAACAAATTTAGGTGGCCAAAACGATAACAAAAAAGTAAATTTTGGTACTGAAGGTTAAGGAGTAATATATAATAGTGAAGGTTTTACATTATTGAGTGTATATAAAATGTTTTAAGAGGAGTAATATATATACACACAAAACTAACCCTAAAAGCAAAAAATAAATGGGCTTAAAACATGGGTCTATGCTAACATTCTCTCAAACTCAGAATGTTACGACTAAATGCAATGCATTGACAGTTTGTCAAATAAAAAATAAAAGCGTAAAACAAAGTGCGACTTAATAAATATATATGTAATCTGTAGAACCAAAAGAACAAATGGTAAAGATATAATGCCAAGTTAAACATAATAACGGGTAAAATGACAATATGTTTCAATATGCTCGATTTGCTTATGAAAAATAGAGTTGCGATCAGATGCAACCTGAAAAATTGCAAAATAGACTTAGGACTTAGGGATTAGGAAAGACAAACTACTTCTCAATCATAAAATTTGCGAAAGAGACTTAAGGTTTAGGAAAGAGAACTACTGTAAGCATCTCTTCTCAATCATAGATCGTTTGAGATTTTTGATACAATATAGAAAAAGAAATATAGGAAGAAAGAGATTGTATATTATTAAGTGTATATTACAAGAGGTGTGATATATATACATACAAAGTTAACCCTATAAGTCAAAAGTAAATGGACATAAAGCATGAACCTATACTAACAAAGGTCATAAAATAGGTTGAAGAAGAAGTCAATTGACTCAAATAGATTAAAATGTAAGAAGAATAAAAGATGCAGAAGACAAAAATTTAAATTTAGTGAAAGAAACTTTGTCAATCCTTGATATGTCACGTTGGATTCATTGAGAAGAGTAATAAAATGAGTAACTTTTGGGAAGGAAATGGAAGAAAATGAAGAAATTTTACCTTATCAAGGCACTTGAAGGTTTTAAAAGAATTAGCACACGTGTATTTATTTTATAAATATTTTAATAAAATTATAAAAATTAAATACTATAATATAATTTTAATTTTAATTTTAATTTTAATTAAAAATAACTCAATGAAATATAAATTAAACATAATTGGAACTGAAAAGAAAATATTTCACCTATAATCTAATTGAACCATTAGATTATTAGTATCATGCTTCGTAATTTGTAAAAGAGTTTAATCTATTTTTTTTAATTTTATTTTTCATCAATATATCTATTTTTTTTAAGTTTAAGATAAAAAAAATAATTTATCATAATCAAATAAAAAAATTAAAATAAGTGATTACTAAAAAAAAGTTTATGATAATTAAATCACAATTAAAAATCAGTTATGAAAAAATATAACACATTATTTATTCTTTTACATTCATAAAAAATGAATATACAAAGGCTCATGAGATTAAACAGATAAAACTAACTATTAAAAATGATATTTCACTATCAAGAGAGACAAAAAAAATTACTTTTTTTTTCAAGAATGAAAATAAACAAATGAAAAATTAGAGTAAAAATATTAAGTTTGCGTCTAACTTACTTTTTTCTTCATTAACAAAAAAGAAAACATGAGAGTGAGAAATGAGTAGAGTATCTAATAAACTCAATAGACAATAAGAAAGAAAATATAAAAAATATCTTTATAAATATTTTTATTCTTTATTATACCTTATTTTAAATTAAATTTTGTGTTATAAAAGAAATAAAAAAATATCTAATTTAATTTCCATCAATTCTCAATATATATTATATATATTTTAAAAATTTAAAAAAAATTTAAAACTTTGAAATTTGGAGAGCCCTTAGCACCATAATAGGAGGACAAGGACATAAACAAGTCCAAGAGGCATCATCAATGGGACGAATAATAATAGTTTGATGTTGTTTCGACACTGAGAAGGTGGGGTGTGGGAGGCGTATGCCTAATGAGACTAGTGACAAGTGAGAAGTGGTGGTGCATCAAACAAATTTTGAGCTGATGACCACCAAACATAGCAAGCGCTCCTTAAGGTGCACTTAAACCTGACTTCACCGAAATAAATATAGTGACAATAGTGATGATGACGATAACGAATGTTAGAGACGATGAACAAATATAAATATAATTATTGATACCAACCAAGATTAATAAAGATAAATAAGATGGGAAAATAGAGTGTATTCAACTTATATAATTAGACTCTTATTTAAAGGAAAAAAAAGAGATAAAACTCTTATCTATAACTTATTAAAGTTTGGTTCACATACAAGAAAAAAAATTTACATCTTCAATAGATTGATAATTAAAAATAAAAAAGTATATATATATATATATATATATATATATATATATATATATATATATATAAAATTTATTTATTATATATATTAAAAAAAAAAAAAAAAAAAATATATATATATATATATATATATATATATATATATATATATATATATAAAGTGTATTAATCGGATAAAGCTAACTTTAAACTAATATTTCACTATCGCGGAAGACAAAAGAGAATTCCTTTTTTTTTCGAGAATGGAAATAAACAAATAAAAAATTAGAGTAAAGATGGTGAGTTTGTATCTAACTTATTTTTTTCTTCATAAACAAAAAAGAAAACATATGAAAGTGAGAAATGAGTAGAGTATCTAATAAACTCAATAGACAAGAAGAAAGAAAATAAAAAAAAAATATTTATAAATATTTTTATTCTTCATTATACCTTATTTTAAATTAAATTTTGTGTTATAAAAGAAATAAAAAGATATCTAATTTAATTTCCACTAATTCTCAATATATACACTACACATATTTTAAAATTTTTAAAAACTTTAAAACTTTGAAATTTTGATAGCCCTTACCACCTATTAGATATGTATAAGCCATGAGAAGGAAAAATATTAAAGAGATGTATTTGATGAAAACAACTCAATAAGAGCTTGCTTACTGATTTATTAGAACCTTGTTCAATTATAAAGTACAATGTCCACTCGTATAAAGGGAAAAGTAAAACCTAATAAAATAGAATATTTGATAATAATAAAAGAGAATCAAATATATGATATCTCTATCATTATAAATAATAGCAGAAGATATATAATATCTTTATCACCCCTTCTCAAGGTGGGCATGAAGATTGTAAAGTCCCAACTTGAAAGTAACAACTTGGAAAGTAGAAGGATGTAATGACTTGGTAAACATATCAGGTAAACATATCAGCAAATTGACGTGTAGAAGGAACATGGAGAAAGTGAATAAGGTCATCAACAAGCTTTTGTCGAATAATATGACAACAATTTCGCTATTCGCATTGCCAAGAATCTCACTTTTCATGAGAGAACCAAGCATATAGAAGTGTTATGAAGGATAAGATTGCCCAAGACAATGGTACCCGAGAATTTAGCAATGACAGTGTTTTGGTTGGGTAATTGTATAGAAATAGGAGAAATAGGTTTGAGATTTTGAAATAAAGATTTAAAAGGAAAAATATGGTCAGTAGCACCACCATCTAAAATCCAAGAAGAAAAGAGAAAAACAAAACCTGTGGGTTTGGTACTACATTGATGAACAACAGTTGTGGGAGAAGAATCATTTTGAGATGGCTGGATCAAGGTGAGAAGAGCTTCATACTACTTTCTAGAGAAACCAAACTGAGCTTCAGCTTTGTCATCCTTCCTGGCACAAAGATTGACAGGATATAAGGTGGTATCAACCATACTAGCATAGAGCGTGGAAGAAGGAGGATGGACTTTGGTGTTTTGGTGATAGCCTTGAGGCAGGCCATGCTTAATCCAACAATTACCAGATGTGTGATTGGTTCGGTGACAATGGTCATAATACTTGGGATTGCGACCACCAGATCGAGCAAAGCGTCCCTGTCCATGATTGCCAAAGAAACCACCGCGAACATGTTGCCCATGTCCCTCGTGAAAGGCAAGATTGACAATAGACTATTGAGAAGTAGAATAAAAAGTAGCCTTAAATTCACGTTCTTGTTGAAGAATAAAAAAGAAATGTTTTGCCATGGCAGGAAATCAACAAGAAAGGACAAAATGCGGAAGGCGATTTAAATGTGATACCATATTAGAAGTCGATGTTGTAGGGTTGAGTTAGGCTTAAAACCCACTTCTAACACCACCAGAATAGGAGGACAAGGACACAAACAAGTCTAGGAGGCATCATTAATGAGACGAATAACAATAGTTTGATGTTATTTTGACACCGAGAAGGTGGGGTGTTGGAGGTGCACGCATGATGAGATGGCAAGTGAGAGTGGTGGCACATCAAACCAATTTTGAGCTAATGATCACCGAATATGGCAGGTCCTCCTCAAGGTACACCTAAACCTGACTTCACCGAAATAAATATAGCGACACTAGTGATGATGACGTTAACAATGACAATGAATGTTAGAGACGATGAACAAATATGACTAAAATTATTGATACCAACCAAGATTAATAAAGATAAATAAGATGGGAAAATAGAGTGTATTCAACTTATATTGTTAGACTCTTATTTAAAGGAAAAAAAAGAGAGACAAAACTCTTATCTATAACTTAAACCTTATAGTTTGGTTCACATACAAGAAAAGAAAATACATCTTCAATAGATAGATAATTAAAAAATTCAAAAAAAAATATATAAAGTGCATTAATAGAAACTAAAAAACTAAAAATAGTTGGACAATTGCCCCGCAATATTGAACGTGTATTTGTCTCTAATGTACATTATTTTTATTTAGCGGTAAAGTAAAACTATATGGGTTAGTTAATATTTTCAAGGCTTAAATATACATTTAGTTCCTATTTTTGTTGATTTTATTCAATTTGGTCCCTATTTTCGTTTTATGTTCAATTAGGTCCTCATTTTCATCAAATTGTGGTCAATTTGGTCCTTTTCACTAATGGTGTTTAAATAGTTAACGTTTTTGAACAGTATATGCCACGTGTCAGCTCCTGGTTTTTTTTATTTTTTTTTAAATCTTTTTAATTTCAAAAAAATGGTCCACGTGTCAAGTCACAATTGTGCCACGTGTCAATGTTGGTGCCACGTGTCAGTTTGTGGTAGTATTATTTTTTTTGTTCAATTTAGTCGCTATATTCGTTATTTTTGTTCAATTTAGTCCTAATTTTTAATAAAATAAATCAATTTTGTCCTTTTCAAATTGACACTAAATTTAATATCTTTTATACAAATTATATTAATATCTTTTCTAAAATTAACCTTTGAATTTATTATTTTTTAAATTCAATTATAAATTATTAAATTTAATTATAAATTGAATAAATTCTTATATTTAATTGCTAAATAGAATATAATTATTTAAAATATTATAAGAATATAATTAT
>Ga0214544_1002980_pt1 | contig 35370 bp, 6 predicted proteins | sample CNSS3metaG_FD_160074 | JGI IMG/M metagenome (GOLD analysis project Ga0214544, IMG submission 160074) | Root nodule microbial communities from cowpea collected in UCLA plant growth center, Los Angeles, California, USA - CNSS3 | ecosystem: Host-associated > Plants > Roots > Nodule | place: USA...
ATATATATTCTACACTTTATGTTCATACAATTTTTACATCAACCAAATGCGATCAATTTATATGTAAATATAAATTTTATCTTATATCTTATAATTCATTTATATAAAATTAAGTTAAATTTGAAGTTATATTTTTATATGAAATTAAAATTATGAATTAGAATTCTACTATATCACTTATTAATGTTTAATTTTACGATCGATATATGTGTGTTAAGAATTTTGTATTGACTAAAAATAAAATCAATTTATATTGTATAAATTAATACAAACTTCAGCTTACGAACGAATTTTACAAAATTAAATTATATTTAAAATACACTTCTTAATTATATACAATAATAATATAATGGATAAAGTCTTATTTTCTTATAATAACCGTATTAATCTGAGTAAATTTTTTAGAACCATTAGATTATGCCTAATATATATATATATATATATATATATATATATATATATATATAAATTAATAAAAGTGTTTTTTTACCTTTTCTTTCTTTGGGATTCGATTTGCCTTTGGTACTTGTACAAGGAAAAACTTTAACAGAATAAAGCAAAAAGTTGTTGTCTGCACACTTTCTATTGTGCTTTCTATGTTTCTTATATTCAGTCTCCCTCTTAATGCTAAATGTACTGTATTTTTGTGTATCCAATGATTCAGATTTTAATCAAATTAATTATGACAGATTCAATTAAAGTTAATTATGATCGATTCGATTACTGGGCTATTCATAAGTACTCTATCTTTGTTTTAGTTATTATTATTCATATAGAGTCATGACATTGTTGGTGTTTGATGAACACAAAGTGTAACAATCATGGGATATAATCAATTAATTTTCTTTTCCCATGAGAATTCAAACTATACTATTGAAACGAATTCATCTTAGATAAGTATTCTAATAACTGAAATTCTGAATTCTTTCTCAGAAATTAATTTATATATTGTATGTATATACTCTATTTCTATTTTGAATATATTGATTTTTAATATTAGTTGTATTTTTTATTTTCTCTAGTTTACATTAGTTATGATTTTTAGTCTCTCACATTATTTCAAACTAGGTTCTTCTATTTTATTTAAATATACGAGTACATATGATATATTTGCAATGGTAACTAGTTAAAGAGGCTCAGAAATATAATAAGCCAAACACTTGATAAAAAAATTGAGGAGATTTCATGGCACTTAGAAAATAGACCAATTTTGAAACATTATTTAAGTTCAGTGAAGTGAAAATGGTTGTAAATATCACATTATTATTTTTAAATTATGATATTTTACCTTTATTTTACATATAAATATCAGAAAATCTTATAGTTAGAACTTTCATATTTTATGTAGTAAATATCTGAATTTCAGAAACTAAATCAATTAAAATTAAAAAATTAGTTAAAAATTAAAATTCAAAATAAATGACAAAAAAATAAAATAAAAAAGGAATAAAATTTAATTAAACAATAAACAAATAAGAAGAAAGGGTCATGACTTGCACGATACTCTAACCCAAATAAAAAGGAATACAAGAGAATGTAAATTTTATTATATATCGTGTGTACTGGTTTTATTTATTAATTTGTAATTATGTCACTTAATTTACTTTTTGTTATATATAAATTTTCTTTATATATTTATATTTGTACGATTTAACCTTTTTACCTTTACGGATTCATTTTCCCTCTATTAAATTTATATTTATATAATTTGATTTATCTTGAGCCACACATGACTCTTATTAAATTTAAGTTATATTTATATAATTTATTTTATCTAATTAACAGTTGATTCTTTTTATTAAATTTACTTTTGTCATTTAATATATATATATATATATATATATATATATATATATATATATATATATATTTCCAATTACTTACTTATGTTCTTTATCATTTTATATTTTTGTTAATTTATTTATCTGTAATATAATATTCCATATTTAGTTTTTTATTTAAAGTTGTTGCTTTTGATTCATATTTTATTTTATTCATATTATGGTAGGTGTCATCTTATATTTCATAGAAATACATATAAAGTAATATAGAAATACATATAAAGTAATAGTAAAAATAAAATAAAAGTACATATTTTTCACTCAACAAACTTTGATAAATAAAGCTATCGATATGCACCATTATTATTTTTGTAAATTTTTATGTGTTTGGACTATCTGTGTAGATCATCGGTCAAGATGATGTATATTAATAATTATTACATTAAGTGATATTTAAAAATGTCAAAGAGTATAATAGTTGAGAAAGAGTTTTAGGTTTTGTTGCAATAATTTGAGATTGTATTAATGTAATTATAATTGCATCAATATTTTTTAGGTTAAAATATTTCCTTGGTCCATGTTTTCGCTGGAAAATCTCAAATAGGTCCATAGATTTTTTTTAATCTCAATTTGGTCCATAATTCTTCAAAATTGATTTAATTAAGCCCAATTCGTTAACAACGTTAAGTTGAGTAACGATTTTTTGTATAACACTGTACACGTTTCAATGGATGGTTGATGTGGATTTATTTTTTAATGTGAACAGTATAAGGTGGAAATTAATTTTTGAATTAAACAGACATGTCTTAAAGCAATCGTCGTTTTGTTTATTCATTTCGTAATTATAACGTCGTTTTGGGATGATTTTAAAATTAGGGATTAAGAGAAATAAGGATTGCGAGTAGGGTTTGGGATTGCGACGAGGGATTGGGATTGCGAGGCGGAGGAACGCAAGGTGGAGGAAGGCGCTGCCATTTGTCAAGGTTGATTGCAATCTCCAGGCTTTATCGTGACGACATTGTTGAGCGACGGTCATCTACATTGAAGGTTAGAAGTTGGATTTGAGAATTTTGTTTGTTATTTTCGTTGATTGGGGTTTAGGATTTTTTCGACTTCGGTTTTTTATTTGCTTTGTTTTCATGGATGGAAGTGTGGGAGTGTTGTGTAATTGGGGTTTAAGGAGTTTCATTTTCCATTTTGTGCGTGGGTTTGTGGTCCCCCATTTGCTTTGAGCAGTGTAGTTTATATTATTTGTGGTCCCCCATATTAATTTGTCGGTTTGACGATGGTATGGACGGTAATATGTGTATCCTTTTGTGGGCATTTTAATTTCAGGTTGGATGTCTGCAGATAGTTTCGAAGTGGTGGTCCACCACTGTGGGCATTTTGTCAGTGATGGGAAGCTACGGTATGACGGTGGGGAAAGGGTGTCGTGGTTCTGTGATCCTGATACGTGGAGCTATTTCGAGATTCTGCATGAAGTACGAGAGTTGGGACATCTTAATTCGAAAGAGTTGTGGTACTCTGTTGGAGGAGAGTCAGTGCTAGAAGATAGGTTGGTGCAGCTAGTTGATGACAAAGCGCTATGCATATGGCCACCATATCTATGATAAATGGTGTTGTTCATCTTTATGTGGTGCACATGATGACTGAACCTGAGGTTATTAACATGATCGAAGGGGTTGTGGTTGATAATGAAGGGGATAAAGAAGTGGAGGGTGATGATGAAGTTGAAAAGGAGTTGGATGATGAAGTTAATGGACAAAAAGAGACAGATAAGGAGGATGTGCATGATTTTGATGCTGAAGTTGAAAAGGAGTTGGATGATGATGAAGTAAATGGAGAAAAAGAGACTGATAAGGAGGATGTGCATGAGGTTCATGCTGAAGTTGAAGAGAACTTACATGAGGCAGATGAGGTGGAGGTGGTTGAGGTTTATGACGAAACCGAAGATAAGTCAGATGCAGATGGTGAGGATACAAGGACTGATGTTGCTGCAGAGCAGTTTTGTGATGAAGGGCTTGTTGATGTCAGTGTTGAAGCTGACGAGGAAGTTGAGCCATGGGATGGTCACGTGGAATGTGAAGTTGGTGGTACTCGAGAAGATATTGGAGGAGCAGGTTCTTCCAGTCAACCACAGTGTAGTAATTCAAGTGAGGATGAGGTTGGAGGAGTAGGATCTGGTGATGAATTTTCAGATATTGAGTGGCACTCAGATGAATTCCTTACTGCAACCGACATTGATGAGGAAGACAATGATGAAGAGAGTTATGGAAGCTTTCCAACCTTCTCAATGCCAAAAAGTATGGACCAATACAAATGGGAAGTTGGTACCTATTTCACAGAGAAAAAGGAATTTACAGAAGCTATTTGAACATATGCATTGGCAAATGGAAAGAATTTAAGATTTGATTGAAATGACAGGAGTAGAGTTACTGTCAAATGTTTTGGTGCGGAGGGAAAGTGCAATTGGTATGCTTACTGTGCATATATGTCTGCAGTGAAGTCTTTGCAACTTAGGAAAATAATTGATGAGCATAGCTGCAATAGAGACTTTAATGTGAAGTTAATGAATGCAAAATGGTTGAGTAAGAAGATGAAAAAGATTGTTAGAGAAAACCTGCATACAAAGGTCATGGATATCTGTGACAAGGTATCTAGGAAGTGGAATGTCTGTATATCTAGAAATATGGCTTTCAGAGCAAAAGCAATTGCAAGAGATGCTGTTGATGGTTCATTCACAAAGCAATATAGAAGAATATACGATTATGCACATGAGCTTTTGAGAGGGAATCCGGGTTCTACAGTGAAGGTTAAAGTGGAAAACATTGATGGTGAAGTCATATTTAGTAGGTTTTATGCATGTGTGACACTGTGGTCAACAACATGTGTGAGTGATTCAATAGTGTGCTACTTCAAACTCGGACCAAGCCCATCATAAGCATGTTAGAGGATATCCGAGTGTACATCATGAAGAAATTGGCCAGCAACAGAAAAAAAATTGCGGCTTATAAGGGGTCAATCATGCCAAAAATTCTTGATAGACTTAAACACGAATCAAAATTAGTGAGGCATTGGTTACCAAGGTACATTGACACTTTGATTCTTTTTTTTCTCCTTTTCATTTGGTCCCCTGTCATTACAAAATATTTGTATTTTTTTATTGTAATTAGGTGGGCAGGAGATAAGTTGTTTGAAGTTCGCCACACCTCAGCACTTGGAGAACAATTTGTGGTAAACATTGATAAAAGGGAGTGCACGTGCAGGAAATGGAGTGTCAGTGGAATTCCATGTTGTCACGCCTTATGTGTAATCAAGTTTTTGAACATTAATGCAGAAGATTTCATTCCAGATTGCTTTAAAAAGTGTACTTATGAACAAACATATGCATCGATTGTTTATCCTATCAATGGTGAACAAGTGTGGGAAGTAACTTCTTATCTAGATGTCATGCCTCCAAAAAAACGAATATTGTCTGGAAGACCTAAGAAGAAGAGAAGATTGGAGCCATGGGAGTTAAAGAAAGATGATACTCAAATGTCTAATGGAGGGTTTCGTAAGAGGTGTAGTGTATGCAGGCAACTTGGACACAACAGGAAATATTGTCCTATTCGACCACAGCAGACTAAATCACAACCTGCACCACAATCTGGCCCAACACCTGGTCCATCACAACCTGGCCCAACTGGTGCTTCATCACAATCTGCACCACCACAATCTGGGCCAGCAGTAGTTGCTCCACCGCAATGTGCTCCATCACAATCTGCTGCATCACAATCTGGGCCAGCAACAGTTGCTCCACCACAATCTGCTTCATCAAATTCTGCTCCATCAAAATCTGGGCCAACAACAATTGCTCCACGAAAATCTGCTTCATCACATTCTGCTCCTCCACAATCTGCTCCACCAAGCCAACAAACAGCAGGGCCACCAAATACGCGCCCAACAGGTGCAGTCCAACCAATGAGGTCTAAGCTAAAAGCTAGAAGGGGACGTGTTTGGAAGCCATGAATCTGAAGGGGACATCTTTAGAAGACATGTTTTGAAAGTGTTGATCCCATTTTGATTTTTTGCATCTGTTGTAATGATCAAACCAATGCCATTACTTTGTGCTGTTTTTTTGTTGATTTTATGCATGTGTTGTAATGGTAAAACAGATTGATATTTTGTGGTTTTTTTTGGCTCTGTTAAGAGCATGGCTTTGTTATGTATGTTTGCAGTACATTTGTGATCAACACCTATATAACAGTTTGGATATTATGTTGTCAAATTGGGTCTGATATAGCAATTTCTTTATTCAATTATGATATGGTGTATGAGGCCAAAAGTTTGGGTCTGTTATAACAACACCAAAATTATGTACCTAAATCAAACTTTTTCATTCAATACACAATCAAACTTTTACAATGCATTATGGATTTTTCATCAACAACGAAAATAATATTACATTCAATACACAAACAAAACAAACCCCCCAAAATAACACCCTTATCATATTTTCCAAATTCATGACAGATTTTTCTAAAATAAGAATTTTCATCCTTTGCCCGTACATTTCTTCCATATTCAGCACACTAACATCCCTTTCTTCATTCTTCGTGACTGAACCAATAATTTCTTCATTTTCATCTCCATTGAACCAACTAAAGTAATTGCAGCCAACCAATTGTTCAGAACCCCTCTGTCCAAAAACCATACATAAACTCGTCAAAGATCTCCTGCTTAACTTAAACGAAAAAAATCAAAGTTCCATGGATCTTACCTTATACTTAGGACATCCCCAGAATTGTTTCCCCCTATTTTTAGGGGTTCTAGCAGTTCTCAAGACAACTTTCTCACCACAATAGCAAACAGGCATCGAACCAAACCTCTTTGACCCACCTCCATGACAAGAATCACTTCGATTTTACACCCCTAACCCATTGCAGGAGCACGTCGACCATGAATGAGAAGAAGCCATAAACAAACTATTCTCTTCTTTCCTTTCAGTTCCTGCCACCCAAAATGCTAGGGCAAACTACTAGATGTTACTAAATAGGAGAACACCACGTCATTTGCACTGCTTCTCACAATTAACTAACAGCAAAGCATGTACAAAACTCAAGGTCATCAGCAGTAAACGCCGTTTATGAAGAAATAACGGAATGGGCTTAATTGAATCAATTTTGCAGAATTATGGACCAAATTGGGATTAAAAAAAATTTATGGACCTATTTAAGATTTTCCAGCGAAAACATGGACCAAGAGAGTATTTTAGCCTATTTTTTACAATAAAAATTATTTCACAACAAAAAAAATCACCCCCAATTTTTTATATAATACTCAAGATGTTACTTCCCATATAAACAATATATACACAAGATTGCTTGGATCAAGAAATAAGAGTAAAAAGTAAAAGAATATGTGTATAAACTTTATAATTGATACGATATATTAAGTTTTATTTTTTTTAATTGATGTATTTGCGAAATGACCATGTTATTATTGTCTTAAAAATAAATTTAGATTTAATATTGAGTTTTTCATACTTACTACGTTACTTAGACTAATATTCTATGTTACAAGCCGATCTTATATCCACTTGTAAAATAATTTTAAATTATCAAGTATAGTTAGTATTTGTAATAATGTGAAAGATAGCCTTTTATTAAATTAAATTGAAATTGAAATAAAACTAGAATTAAGAAAAATATTATCAAATCTTAATGCCAAAACTCAAATGAATTAAAACTTGAAATAATAAACTCAAATTGATAAAGGTGTCACATCTAGTTACATAACTAAAATTAGGCATACAAAGATATAAGAAGATAGATAACATACAAGAAAAGTGTAAGATTACACGATTTAAAATAAACAAATTTAAAACAATAAAAATATTAACTAATTATGAGAAAATTTCGTAATTAATATCTCAAAATATTTTTGTTTTGAGATGTTGCATCATAAGAAGAGTATCTTCAAATTGGATCATGTTAACAAAGTATAACGCATATGTTTCATTGAGATACATAAACCAATGTTAAGTTCTCTTTTGTTGTTATTTTGAGACCAGTGTGGGAAACTGAAATAGGGTTTGAGTTTGTTGAATGCAAAATGTTGGACATGACACTTTCTGTGCTACACAACCACTTTCTGAAACTTCACATGTCAATGCATTTCTATCTCTATCTCATTCATTGGATTCTTCTCGCTCATCTCTCTCACATGCAAATTCTTACACTTTTTTCTTGCAAAATTTTCAAAAGTCAACAACACCTTTGACTTTCATGCAATCTAGTACCTGATAATCACCGTATTTTTAAAGGATGGTCCATTTTGAAATGTTTGAATTTTGTTATGATTTTGTCTTTAAAAGACGTCTCAAAGGGTAGAGAGAGATAAAAATATTTAAATTTTATTTGATCTCGACTTCTAAATGATATGAGACTTGTTGGGTTTACCAGAACAAAAAGTTGAAATTAATGATAATCAATGTATTATAGAAATACAGTAGAAAAATAATAAAAAAAAGTTAACAGAAAATCCAAATTTGTACTTAAAATTTTATGAATGAACAGAAAGAAAAAAAAAAGAATCTTTTAACTCAAAAGACTCACTTCACGTGTTCCATTCATTAAATTTACATAGAAAGTATAAATGAAATACAGTGTAGAATATTTGAGGGGTGATGTTTTTCACACCAATTCAAACAATTAAGAAAGTGTTGTTGCATTGCATGGATTGAAAATGAAGATAAAAAGGGTTCAACCGCATGAGTAATGAAGAAAAGCAACATTGGGATTTTGTCTTCTGAAACAACAGAAATGTGATCAATGCACTTTACCCCACTCAATCAATTCTCTCCCACCCTTTCTTTATCATTCTTGCATCATGTTTTCTTCAATTTCTGCCTCGTGCTTTCATTTTTCATCACACAATCAAATTCATTTTCACTTAAATCAATTTTGAAATAATGTAATTTTACCTTTTTTTTATGTTCATACAAAACCGGCTTGTACAGTGAGATTTGCACCTTAAATAGGTTTTGATATCATATTAGAAGTGAACTTTAAGCCTAATTCAACCTTACAAAATCGACTTATAAGGTGATGTTTGTACCTTACTTTTATTCTATGAAATTTTTTTATCTCTAATCGATGCAAGACTTCCAACATAGATTAAATCTATTTTATCCATTTATTATTTCCATATTTTAGTATTTTTTTCTTCTTTCTTGTGAGGATTCTATTTTCTTTGTACAATTGTCATTATCTGTTTAACAGTTTCGGCATTGTGCACTTTTCAGTCACCACGAGAACCCAAAAAAGGGGGACCAAAACAATTTCTCGTTTATTCAAAAAGATGATATTATTGATAAAGTGAACATTTTAATAATTATAAATTTCTAAGGAAGAATCATTTCAGTTGTTCTATTGTGGGCCAATTGTCAATGTAGCAGAGCCTGAATTTTTGTATAGTGGACCACTTGTTCATTGCTGTTGCACTTTTGGGCCAAAATAAAGATGAATTTTTATTCTCCTAAAACTTAGGCTTTTCCTTCCTGCACCCCAAATATTAGTACCTTCACTGTATAATAATATGAAAAGACTAAAATACCCTCCTTTGTGCTCCATATTTTTTCTACCACCACTTTTACTGTCGTCACCACTGCAGCCATCACCGACTTATGATGGATCACTTGTTCATTACTATTCCACTGTTGGGCCAAAACATATACGGGCCTTTTATCTCCTAAAAATAACTGTGTCTTTCTCTTCCTACATCCTTAAATTATATCCTTAATCACATAAGAGCAGGAAAAGACTAAAATACCCTTACCTGCGCTATCTCTAACTGCACCTTGGTTCTCTACATCGTTACACTCTTTGGGATGAGGAAAAAGAAAAGATTTTTATTTTAGAAAACTCGTTTTAAGAGTATTACATATGTTCCAAAAAAATTGTTTCAGAAATGTTATTTTGGAAATTCTCTTTCGAACTACATCTCTTAATGTTCTAGACTTTTTTTTCGAAAGCTTGTTTCATACGGAAAAACTCATTCCAAAAATTATATTTGATTGATAAAAAAAAATTGAACTTGAACATCTTGCATAACCATTTCAGGTTTCCTTTCTTCTTTTTTAATTTAGATCTCATTATCCATCATAATTACAAGTAGAATTAGGCTATTCTAAAGAAGAAGAAAAACTAAGATTGATTGATTGATAGTTGTAATATAAGAAACAAATAAAATATGTATTATATATAAAAAAAGTTAAGATTCACAATGTTACAAACTAATCTGTTGAAATTTCTAAAAATATAAAGGGCAAATGAAAAAGTGAAGAACAATTTTTATGTCCAAGGCAAAATATAATAAAAAATGTATTCTGTTACTTAATAAAAAAAGGTAATATCAATATTTTATATATGGGTTGAGTTCGTCTTATTAATTTTGTATCTCTTCATGATTTTATATCAAAAAGTAATATTTAAACATAAAAAGGTTTTCATTTTAAAAATCTAGTAGACTCCATATAGTGAAGAAAAAACTTGAATATAATTTTACCATATAGAAATTAATTTTGTCATGTTAAACAAAAAAGCATGTGACATATTGAGAATGAATAAAAATTGGAGTGTGATTAATGATAAAGATATCGTGGTGTGTTCAAATTCGAATGTGAAATTGGGTCACCACCAAACTCGATTATTGGTACGATTCAGGCTTTTTTCCACATCAAAAATCAATACGTGTCAATTCCTCATTTTTCTTCTATTCTGTTTTTCGAGGTAAACAACAGTGATAAGGATTTCCACTTCCACCATTCTACAGAATTTTTCTGTCACAACAAAATCAATTTGTCAAACCAAACCAAAAAAACTAATAAAAATAAAAAACAAATACCAAATTCGTGAAAGTGTTCTTTCCGCATATCGATCACTTCACCTTAAAGCCTAGAACATTGTTGAAAAGAAACAATCTGATTGTGACACCGATATTATTCTCAGAGTTGGGTCATACATTTCGTCAAAGGATTCGAATGAACACAATGCTTCGAACATGCATGGTGGACACCCATGCGACTTCGTTTCTAACAAAGATGTTTCTTTTGTTCTAGGTTGTTCACATTCAATCAAAACACCACACAAAAACTTACCTTAATCTCAATCATACATGATATCAAACTCATCTCTCACTATTTTTTTTATCCTATTTTTCTTAAAAGACTTGATCATTCATTAAGATGTTACATTTAATATGTTATTAATATTAAGCTAGTTGATCAAGGGTGACAAAACGGGTCAATCCGGTCCATTTTGGTCCGACCGTCTGTGACCCGTAAAAAATGGGTCGGGTTGGGTTGGTCCATCACCAATAAACAGGTTGGATATTGTAACCCGTCTCATCTTAGGAAGGACTGACCCACCTCTTTTTTTATTTTTTTTTTAATTTTTTGTTTATAAATCTATTATATATATATATATAAAAGTTTATTTATATAATATAAAACAAGTATTATTTTTTAATTTTAAATATAAAAAGAAAGTTGGTGGGTCAGGACGAGCTAGCCCGTTTTGGCCCGCTAAACTGACGGACTAAACGAACCGGGTTATAGTGGATTGACGGATTGAAAATTCTAACCCGACCCGTCCTTTTCTTGGCAGACAGGTCAGGTGGACCTGACTCATTTTGACATCCCTATAATTGATGTATTTCTGTGTTATGGTATTTTATGTAATATCAATTAAGGTTTTCTTTATGAAAATATTAATTAAAATTGAGCAATAATAACGTTAAGGGGATGCGTTAATTGAAATTATTTAGCTGGCATTATAGGAGTAATAATAATCAAAACTTGTGCTTAATTAGGTGAGTACTGAGCTGGCACAAAGGTCCTCTCTCTCATGAATATAAAGACTCTTCTTTTGTATGATTGTGATTTGTGATCATGTTCACTTTCTTTTGGTCAATGAGGTTCTTCGTTCTTTCTTTCTATTTCTTTTTTTTTTTTCTTAAATAAATTTCATTTCACAAATTTTTTGACAAAATATTTGACATAAGAACAGTGATAAGAGTATAGTTGGGACAGAACGAAGATCAGGTGAAAACATACATTTGAAGTGAGAGAGATAGAAAGAGAGCTTTCACGTGGGTTCGTGTCATTATAACTCCCACAACTGCTACTCTGATTGCAACCTCCACACATACCAACAAACTTTACACTATATTTAATACCCTCCTCCAATTATTTAAAAAAAATAATTAATAAAAAAAAAACACTTTTAGTGAAGTTAAAAAGAGTGAATTGAAGTTGAAAATTCTCTACAATTGATGGAATAAAATACATAAATAAACATAATAACTTAATAAGTGCTTTTTTTACATCATGTGGGTGTTACCATGACAGTTAGAGACTCATATCGCAGCTTTGAAACGAGCCATGAAATCACAGCCTCAACTCGGATCCGAACCCGGGACGACTCGGTTGTGCCGTCTCCTCCATCGGCGATTCCCGGACCATTCTTCTAACACTGATTTTACGATATGTGTAACTCGAATCACATCAAAACAAACTCTCTCTCACTATGAAAATGAGATCTCAACTCAGTAATATAACAATAACAAATTATATTAAAGCCTCTCATCACCCAACTCAAATCTCGACCAAACCCAGGTTTATCTAGACCGGTTTTTTTTTTTTGAAAAACTCAGCGGAGTCGTCGACAGAGTAAAATTCCGAGTTACCAAACGGTTTTGTCACTGGGACCGTGTAGGAGCGGTCTAGATTCTGGCCAGAAATCGAGGTTGTTGTTGATTCTGATGTGGCAACGTTGTTTCAAGTCGTCAAGTTCGAGGTTTACGAACCGGTTCGGTTTTGCTGATTCGGACCAGGAGATGAACCGGAGAACCTCGTGGAAGAGCATTTCGTCGCAGGGGATGACCAATGGACCGTGGTTGGAGAAACCGTACTCTTCTTCGGCTTGAAGGAGAAGCTTCTTGAAGACGGGGTGGTTCAGGTAAGTTGCGCGCACCACGAATCTGGTGAGGTTGGTGCCTACGCAGACCGCCACGTGTCCTGCAGGCACATCTGACGGTGTGCGGTTTGCGGACATGCGTGCCTTGTTGCGCCAGCGCCGCAGCATCTGGCGGAGGTGAACGATGTGTCGGATTTGGCTGCATTTTGCGGACATTTTTTTTGCTATGTTTTTTTCTTGTGTTGGTGTTCTGGTTTTGTTGTTGGGTGAAGGAGTTGAAAGAAGTTGCAGTGGAAGTGATGATGATGAATTGTTGATAAAAATAAAGGTTGGGGGATTTGAAGAAGGGTGTGAGATTAAGGATTTATAGGTGCAAAGTTGGGAAAGTGCCCTTAGTTTTTGGGGATATTTACCAACTAGGGGTCACCTCTTTCTCTGTCTCCAGTTCTTGTAGCAATATTCTTTTTTTTTTTATTAGTTAGTGATTTTAAACAATTTAGCAAAGACATCTTTAGTTGATCCCTCTATATCCAAATTTAATGAAAAAAGTTTCAATATATATAAAGTATTTACATATAAAATAACTAAGTTAAAAATTCATTCTAGTTTGACCCGTGTGTGAATGAAAGATATTTAAATTTAAGTTTAATTAATGATTTAGTCTTTTTAATTTGTTGTTTTAGTTATTTCGATATTTTTATTATTTTTTGGTTTAATTTAATTTTTTTAAATGTTTAATTTGATTTTTTATTATTTTTTATTCAATTTAGTCAGTTTTTATATAATGATCAATTTTGTTTTTTTTAATTTGACAATTTGAAATCAAATTAGTAAATAAGTTTAATTACAAACTTATGTATATATGTTAAAATAATTTTTTAAAATTTATACATTAAATCAATTCACCTAAATATAAAAAATAAAATAATTCGAGTATTTAGATGGAGGATAAAAACTAAAATAATTTTAGTATTTAGGTGGAGTAATTTGATGTATAAATTATAAAAAATATTTTAACATATATATAAATTGTAATTAAGTTTAATTATTAATTTGGTCTTAAATCGAAAAGGACAAAATTTTATCGCTTTAAGATAAAAAATGACTAAATTGAATAAAAAATAATTAGTTGACCAAATTGAACCTTTTTAAATATTGAATGACTAAATTGAACTCAAAAATAATAAAAAAATCAAAATGAACGAAAATGACAAATTAAAGGACTAAATCACTAACTAAATCTTCATTTTATTTTCTTGCCTAAATAATAATAATAAATAATAAAAATTTACAAATTTTCTTGTTTTTAAATTGAAAAAAATTATGTTTAGATGTTAAAAGATTCAGTTGAATTTAATTTAGTTATTGTAACTTTTAATTCAACATGGGGTTGAATTTTTTTTTTCTAATAATATTTTATCAAAAAGAAAAATTAATAAAATTCATCTTCATCATAAATAATATCATTTAATGCACACACGACTTTTTCTCACCGGTTAAGAAATTAATTTTTGAGAGTAATATCATGATTAGGATGGTAAAATATTTCACTAATTATTTCATTAATTTAAATTTTTATGATTAAATTTCTTATCATTCAACTTAGACTGCAATATAACTTATGATATTAAAAAATATGTTTTAATAATATAATGTTTGTTGACAATAGTTTAAATATTTTGGATAGTTAAAGTAAGTTAGACTACTTCAATATTTTAATTTAATTTAATTTCTAACCAATATATACTGGTTTAGGGTTTAAACTGATATTCAAAAGTTTATTCATCATCTTTAATTTAATTTGTGCATATCTTTTCTTATTATTGGTAATTTTTCTAAATTTTATCAGATATTTTTCACTATAGAGTTAAAGTCTTAGTTTTGTTTGTGGGTTTCTTTCTTCTACATCATTTATAAGATTTTTCATCAACTTTTTCTCAATATAATACTCTTATAATTTATATTCTAGTAAACAATTTCTTTAATTGTTAGCAGAATCTTATGTTTTCAGAATAGAAATTATGTTTTTTTTTATGATGTATGATTTAAAATTTTATATTACATTAACATATCCGAATGACAAGAGGTAGATGTTAAACTTATTTACCTTATAATGCATCATCTTCAAAAATTAAAATATTTTTGATCTGTTTATAAATATAAATAAAAAATTTATATAAAATATGATGAATTTGGTGGAAACATTTATAATGCTTACGCAATTTTCATCATATCTGGATAGCGTGACAAGAAAGCAGTAAAACGATACAAAGAAATTGAATAAGTGGTCCTAAAACCTAAAATTGCTCAATCCCACATCGGTGAGTGCTCGCAATTTCAATTTCACCGAAAATTTTATGTTCCCGAAAGGTTGACTCTAAGAAAATAATGCATGTCTTTGCAAAATTTGCCACATATGATGTATTTCTTGAGATTATCATCGTACTAGTATCTATCCATAATATTATAAATTCTTTTCACAAATTCAAAATTGAATATAATCTCAATTATAAAAATTACTAAATGAAACAAATATGTACATTTTCTATGTATGTGTAAAATGTGATATACTTATAAGAAAAAGTAATATTAAACATTAACTAAAAGGTTTAACTACAATCAAATAGTCACTAGAGTTTTGAAAAATCATATATTATGTAAACAGGAAGTTGTGTAATTTGATTAAATTCAAAATGTAAATCAAAAGTTTACCAATCTATTTATTTACAGTAATTTTCACATAAAAAATAAAATTATTGAATTTCACTTTGAATAATATTGTTCTAATGACTGTATGTACCAATTTGATCACATAGTGTATTAATTAACTTAATAAATTATAGTTAAAATTTAAACTGTATAAAAGTTAACATATTTCACAAAAACTGTTATTACAAGGGTTGAATAAATAGATTTAAATATTCATGAACTATTATTAGTTGAATATATTTTCAATTGTTTAAATTCACATTTTAGTCAAAATATATATTATATCATTTTATCAATATAGACTACTTTTATTACATTGTCATCATTAATAATATTTATATTTTTTGAAGAGAGATGTGTATAAACTTGATGGAAGTCAAACATGCTTATCAGTAAATAAACTATCAATGTTTGCTTTGTCAAATTTCCAATGAAATTGTTGTAATAAACACAAAATTAATACTTTAGAGTAATATAAAAGTGGATGACATCATTTGTTTCTATCTATCTCTGGTACATCTACCAGTACTTTTGAGTAGTATGTGATTTTGAATAATCTAGCAAAAGAGATTTTTGGTTCATTCATACATATCCAAATTTAGTGAAGGTTTTGGTATTAAATATATTTGTTTTCAAATTAAAAATTACATAGCTGTTTTAATAATTATGGAGTGATTTATAAATGACAAATTATATAAGCTAGACAAAACATTAAACATTATATTTAACCTAAGCCTAAGTTAAATATTCATACAAGTTTGATCAATTGTAAGATCAAAGATGCATCATCTTATTTTTTTTTTCCTAAATGATAATAATTTTACAACTTTTTCTTGCTTTTTGTATAGTTCAATTTAAGTATTTTTTTTTTCTTTTCATGTTGATGATAAATGACTTCATTCCCTAATTTTGTTGTTCCCTTTTATTGCAGAGGACATTCTATGAAGTATTAATTTTCTTAAACAATCTCTATTGTGATAATCAAAATCTTAATTTTTTTTTATGAATTTGTTTGTGTTTACATCACTTTTAAAGTCTTTCTCCATCTTTTAATTCAATACAAGAATGTTATAATCTACATTATAATAAGTTTTAGTGATAAGATTTGGATGTTTAAATTTATGACTTTGTAGTCAAAATACTCTTAATATATTTACACAAATGAAATTTTATAAAATCTTATAATTTTGGAAGAAACATTTATGACATTAAAGTAATTTTCATCATTTCTAGATAACTTGATAAGATAGTATTGAATTGAAACAAAAAATTGAATAAATGGTCACAACATTTAAAATTGTTCGATCGAATATTGATGAAATTGAAATCATCAGTCCAACTGAAGTATGTTCAATTAAACTGATAATTTTAATTTCACCAAAATTTTGTTCTTGAGATTGACTTTCTAATAAAATAATAATAATATCTTCAAAGGAATTAAGAGTAGGAAAAAAAATCTATTTTGAAAATATCATACTCATGTTATCTATCATTATATTGTAAATTAAACTTTATAAACTTTGAATAAATAAAAACTAAATTTTAAAAACTAAATCAAATAAGGTTTTACTTATTAATTTGGAACAAATATATCGTTTAGTTGGAGAAATTCTAAATAAAACAACATTTTGCTAATGTTTATTTGAAAGGAAAAATCATCCTCTAATGGTTAAGGGCTAAGGAAAATAATTTTCATTTTTTTCATATATAAATTATTATTCATTTTAAAACTTGAAATTCTATCACAATTTTGTTATTCAAGAACGTTAATATATATCGATTAAATTATCAATCATATTAATATTAATTAAGTTTTTTGAATGAGTTTTTATTAGAAGTAAAACGAGTCAAGTAATAATAGGACTGTGATACTTGAATATTATATTATTTAAATTAAAAAATTAAATTAGGTATTGATAATGAATCATTGTTTTTTATTTAATCATAAGTACACAAGCAAAACATGAAAAAGAAAATAACTTTTTGTTGTACCGTTGTTCAATTAAAAGTGCTTTTAATTAAACAAGATGTGAGAAGTAAAGAGATTTTTTTTCAAGTAAAAACAAGACGAAAAAATGACCATTTTTATTTGTATAATTTTCGTTCAAGTGAAAAATAGTCGCATAAATGATATAATTCAAGTTTATATCATTGTAATGAATTTTTACATATATAATTGAAGTTTATATGTATTGGGGACCGTGATATTCATATTTAATATTTGTATACGAAGATACGTAATACATATAATGTAACAAATGATATATATTGCTTGTATATAGTGACGGATGCATACTACAACATATCTAATACTCTTCTTCTTCTAGAACACTTCATTTTAAGAAAAATATTAATGAATGAATATAAAATAAAATGTAATAGTTTATTTTTTGCTGAAAGGATCATAAACCAACCAAATAAGAGTGTGAAGGGAAAATATTGGTCCATAGTTCATTGTTGCCATATCGAGTTTAATAAATTTTGATTTGTTGTGGGCATGTATTTGTGATATTGTACTATACTAAATTATATGTATATCTTAAAAACAACCTTAAATAATGTTATTTATTTTCTCATACTTTTCGTGAAAAAATATGAAAATAATACTATTTTTATGGCTTCGAGAAAAAAAAATTAACTCTCTTCTTTGTTTCTCTACTTCATATAATAAAAATAAAAGATATATAATTACTTTACAACTCTACCAAACAATGCATTTCTTAATCAACTAAACCAATGAATGTGTGAGGCTAGGCTGGCACAACATTTTCAATGTTTTTTTTTCTTTTGTTCATCTCTGAAAAAAAAGGGACCATAAAATATTGAAACAAACAACAACAAACGTAAGTTTAGTATACATCTCTTCTAAAAAGGCAGCATTTTTTTCACAAACCTCCAAATCTGACCACACCCCATGTGCTGGGTTACCCCATTCCTCTCTTTATTTATAATTTTCCAATGAAATGCCAAAAAACCCTTCTTTATCCCCCATTTATCCACCATCTCAAAATCAGATTTCAATGTAATTCTCTTCTTATTTTATCATCATTTAGTTCATTCACATTTGTCACTTCTCAATCCTTAAAATTAATCATTTACATTATTCTCAAATGCAGATCTTTTAGAATCTCTAATCTTATAACATGGTTAAAAATCTTATAACGACCCTATGTAAAATTGAAAAAATCGATACAGATTTTAAATTTAACTCAATTTTAAATAAGAAGGTATGTTTGTACTTACTTATATAGTATAATTTTGTCTTATTTTTAGTTGATGTGAAATCTTCAACACAACCTCCTTATGTCAAGACATATATACATATCGAGTATCAACTAGACATTAATCAGTAATCTGGTGACGAATGACACAGTATGACTAACAAATAACAAATCGTTAAGATAAACTTTAAATGATTTTAATATCATCTTAAAAAGTAAATTTTAAACCTAATTCAACTTTTTAAAATCCGCTTGTAAATTAAAATTTACAATTACTTATTATAACTATAAATTTGTTTTATTTTTAGTTGGTATAAAACTTTCAATAATATATATATATATATATATATATATATATATATATATATATATAAATTTATAAATCACCTATTATTTTAAGGTTTAACTCATATTTTATTGATTTAAAACCTAGTGAATGAATCTTCTCGAAATATCCATAAAATATTACAACAACGTTATTGCATTTAAAAACTATAGTTAAAATGTTGGCCTATTCCTTTGGTAGCTTTGGCAAGAATTAATTTAAAATGGTGAATCCCCTTAATGTTATGTTTATTTGATTTGAGCATAGAAATCCACTAATAAACTTTGGGTCATGGCATTTATTTGCCTTGTTCAATGTTTTTCAACAAAACATGCTTCCTACAAAATCTCCAAATCTAATTAAGAAACTTGAAGGGACAAAAAGATGTGAACAATGTTGTTTGTAGGTTGCGAATTATGTTCCACCCGTGTAGTTAGTTTGGTGTTTTGTTTTCGTGCTTTCATGAAATATTATTTAATTTGATTGGTTTCTTTTTATGCTTACACAGAAATTGTGAGGAAGATTGGAAGAATATGTGTTAGATTTGAAAAGAGGGTTTCCAAATATACAACCACAATCACTGCCACTTTATTCGCTAACATTTTCTCCTAACTTTCTTCTCAAATTAACTTATACATTAATTAATTAATATATAAAAATATTAGTTTTTAGACGGTTACTCATCGATGTTTCAAATATGTAATATAAAAAGCAAGTTTACATAAGTAATATAAAAGAGGAGATAAAGTGGGATGGCTGGGCGGGCCGGTCTGCAAGTCTGTATGAAAAATACGAGACAGACAGAGATTTTAAGTTCGTCAGCCTGCATGGGCTATGAACGGGGTGGGGCGGAGCAGGGCAGGACAGCTCGTGTGGTTTACATAAAAAAAATTGCACTTATGTATGTTAATTAATTTTCTTCTAGACTTCTACATAGATGTTCTAAATTCTTGTATAAGTGAAAAAAATGAATGTTTTATATTTTTGAATGTGCTAAAATTTCAAGAATTCATCGTGCATGACAAAGTATGAATATGTATATGATGAAAATGTTTAGATTATCAATTTATCATTCAACTTTTCAAAATATCTGCTTAAATTTGTGAAATTGTTAAAGTTTTTCAATTTGTAAAACATAAAAAGCTTTATCACAAGAAATTGTAGAAAAGAAGATCGGTCCACGGGCTAAAACCTATACGAGATGAGCCAAAATTTTGAACCAAAATTTTCAAAGCAGGACGGGCCAACCCTGTCCTAATTTTGCGGGTCAAGTGTAGGCAGGCCTAAATGGGCCAGATCGGGCCGCGTTACCCCCTAAGAGGAAGTAAAAAATTTATATATTGAATAGTTTGATTACTACAATTTTAAATATTTTACATATTAAATAATTACAATTGATAATAATGTTTTTGTTGATATTTGAATTAAAAACGTTAAATATATACATTTTTGTTAAGATATATATTTTTCATTATATGAAAAAATTATATATATCTTATTTTGATTAAATTTATATATAATTGTATTTTTCTAGACATGTGTATCAAAAAGGTGGTCAAAATAAACTCTTCAAACATGACGACTTAAGTCCACTTAATAACATTCTTTTAACTCGAATATAAACGGAAAAATATTTAAGTTTGACCAGCACAAAACATAAATAAATTCAATTAATTTTACTGGATAAATGACTATTAATTAGTCATCGAAAGAATGAAATATTTAATAAAGAATGAAATTCAGTAACAAATCTATTGTTGCGTGTGTTTTTGTGTATGTATTTATTTCAGTTGACGTACTTTTGCGCGTTTCAGAAAAAGCACTTCCAGGTTCGTATACATACTTGTACTAACAGTGTCACGGACGTAACGGACGCATGCTTCCGTTCTACTTTCAGTACGGCCACTATCATTTCCAAACCGTAATAAAAACTCAGTATAAATTTATTTTAATTTTTTTTACTAAATGAGTCCATTAAATAAATATTTTGATAAATCATTTTATAATTTGAATAGAAAATACTTCCATAATAAAAAGCATTTTTTATATATCAACATTTTGAAAATTTAAACTCTTCGATATTGTTCACCTCCAAAAATTATTACACAATTATCCCTCTCTTTTGGACTTCATCAAGTAATGCATTTAATTATGGAGATGAACAAATTGATAGCTATGACTCTGTGATTTCTGGAGCCAAAGTAAATATTATTTTTTACGTATATCTTCAACTATATTGGCTATGGAGATTGTGGTATTATTATTTTTTTATATATCTTCAAATAAATTGGCTATGATGGGAATGCATTAATGTAATGCGCCATCAAATTTATACTCAAACCGATAAAAAAAACAACAACATCATCATCCTCTATTCAAACTTTAAACACTATGTCACATTATTTTCAGATTTGAATTTCAAAATTATTATATAAATTTTATTATCGGTAACTCTCTATAAGAAAAAAATTATTTAATTTTAAAATAATTTTAAATTAATATAAATATTTGTGTATATAATTTGTATGAAATAAAACATTTCTTATATCACATCCTATAAAAGTTACATTGATATAATTTGATTCATCCCTCTTATACATAAAATAGATAATTCACCTTTATCTCTAGTTCTATGTGTCTCGGTGTTAGGGATGAAGATTTTGGATCATGACACTCACTTTAAAATCTTATTGTTGGAAGAAGTAAATGAAATGTAGATAAAGATTTTGTATCATCACACTCCCAAATCTTATTATTGGAGGAAGTCTCTACAAAATCAACGTGATATCGATAGAGACAATAATTTTAGAGTAAAATTCAATTGTTCTAAAAGTGATGTGGATAGAGATAATAATTTTATTCTCGATATATATTTATTAAGTCAAAACAAATAATCAGACAAGACAATGAAAATATTGAGATATTTGAGAAGTAATGTGAAAACTCTAAATACTAACTATATAATTATGAGATGAGAAAGTCGTTCATTTAGGAAGAAGACTATAAACACGTTTTAAAGTTTTATATTGGAGGTGACTTCAATTTTTTTATGAGGGTTAAACTCATATTTTGTTTATATCATGTTTGATGCAATTCTCTTCAAAAATTACTATTTATATAATATTTATGTAAGATTGAAATTGAAAATAATGTGTTCTAATTGATCAATTATTTAAGTTCGTGATAATGAGTAGCATCATTTGTTTTTACCAAATTAAAATGTATTCATAAGACATGTTCACAAAAAATATTTTATCTTCTTCTTTTCAACCCGAGATGTATTTAATTAACTCACTACAAAAGTTGAAAAGTATTCTCTTCATGTTCTTCCATATCCAAACTACAAAGATACCTCGTCGTTCAAATTAGGTATATGTGCGTAAAAAATAATAAGTGTTCTTGAATATGTAATACTTATCTTGTAAATAATGTTATTTATAATACCTTTATGAGCTTTTACCATAATGGACCTAGATTACATAGATTAGGAACCTTTTTAGGTAGTTTAGAATTTTGCTAACCGACCGATTTATCTAATCATTGATTGACCATATTAACCTTGTTTTGTAAAGTCGATAGGATCAAGGTGCATGTTGTTGTTATAACCGAGATACTCGTGCCGAAAATATTATCTTGAATTGACAATATTATTTTGACCTTACACAACACATTATCTTGAATTCGAGAGTATATTATTTTGTAAGAAAATATAAAATTTCTATTTGATCATCATAAGTATATTGAAAAACATTTTTTGAGTGAATTTGTAACCAATTTCATAACAAAAAAAAAATCCAAAATTACAGTGCCTATTATGACATAGATGTCACATGGTACGCCGTTCGAATCATACATAGCTGCTGGTATTCCCTAGCATCTCCAAAAACAAAACACTTTTACATGATAATTTATGTTGTGGATTCATAATCAGAAGCTTTCGGTGCGTTCTAAACCACGAGACACTGCCACGTTTCTTGTTCCATTTCTCAATATTTAATCAATTTCATTATTAAAATAAATGTAATTAATCTAACTCTACCACGCCCATGCTTAAGATAAACAAAAAATAGAATTTGATTACTCCCACATGCGCTGGCTCTGCGGCTTATTCTCGATTCGTAAAAGTGAATGAACGTTTCTTTGGGTTTGATACAAAGAACACATTATGTGTATGTGTTGTATGCATTAATTTAATATTAATTTAATAAACATTTAAGGATAAGCTTTTACATTATGAGCTACTACAGCTACTGCTATAATCTTCTGTCAGAAATCACCAAAATCGTTGCATGCACATAAATAAAATGATAACAACAATACTAATAAAAGAAACATGAATGAAGAGATAAAACAAACTAACATATTTAGGTTAGATTCTTGACCTTCATTCATATCAATGGTGGCAGAAGCAAACAAAATTTGATCAATCAATGAAATCAAAGTTTCATGCATGCGATCATTACATGCGGCTTAGAATATATATAATATTCTTATTTATTTATTTTTTAAATATATTATTGATAATGTATTTTTTTCTAAAGTTGAGTTTTAGCCCTTTAAAAAAATATTGTTTTTTATTTCAAATTTAAAATATATAATTTTATTTATTTTCAAGTGATTTAAATAATAATATTTTAGAAGAAAAAAAATCCTTAATCACTTATTTCAACAATGAATTGTAAATATGCATATGATTAACACATTTGACCACTAAAATATGTTAGGATTGAATTTTGGGAATAAGCCAAAATCACAATCGGTTGGGTTGTTTGTTAGTTTCATAGATAATAATATAAACATATATATAATTAATTTCCAAAAAGCCAACTTTACCAATAAAACTTGATCATGATTCATGAATATTTGTTTATACAAATATCATAAGATATATATGCACCTAATGAAAGAGTAAATTTATAGTACTACGGCAACTGCTGCTGTATCTCATCGATGTTGACCTATTCATTTTTTATCTCTCCCTTTATATTCTTGCACAAAAAATTGACTTCCATAAATAAGAAATAAATTATATATTATCCATACAGCTGTGAAGAAATTAAAACCTATACACCTAATAATAAAAGAATCCATATATTTTCATACAATTATGAAAACTTGTGTTTTAGTTTCTTAAATTTTCAAAATTTTAATTTGTATATTTTTCTAGAACAACTTAAATTTAAGGGTTAAATATGTTTATTCTCCCTCAAGTTTTAGTAAGTTTTAAAATTAGTTTCTCTTCCAAACTTTATATCAATTTAGTCCTTCATCTTTAGAAATGCGTAAATTTAATCCTTCTTATTACCAAATTTTGTTAAGTTTATTTGACATTTTAAACATATTTTATGATAATATTTGAGTTAACATTGAAACAAAAATGTGTCAAACGGTGTAAATAATTCAAATATTACCATGAAATGCGTTTGAAACGTCAGATAAACTTAACAAAATTTGGTTAAAAGGACTAAATTCACGCATTTTTAAAGATGAAAGACTAAATTGATCAAAAATTTTAAAGAAAGACTAATTCCAAATTTCACTGAAACTTCAGGGACCAAAAACATATTTAACCCTAAATTTAAAAACCAAATCCCAACCAAGAATTGGGCAACACACATATATATTCATTCATTATTTTTTTCTTATTTGACTTTTTGTTTTTGGTTTATTTTCCATGACATTGTATAAGCTACAGGAAAATTCTCGAAAGAAAAAAAATGTTGAATTTATCAGTGAATGATCTGAAAATTCCAAACCCTAGTCAGAAATATTTAACTATAGAAATGGAGTTTTGGAACATGCTTTTTTTATTTCTCAACATGCAAAGTATTAATTAATATAGTTAGTTGTATTATTTAATTGTAGAAATATATAGAAGTATTTGATCCGCATCTCACGCCTCTGTCATTGTCAAAACAGCACTTTGAAGGTAGCTACCAGAAGAATCGCGGTGGAAAAGGAATTAAAAAAAGTGAGTTTCAGAGAATGGTAGCATTGTGGTGTTACTTGAGAGATTGCAAACGCGTGTTCATACTATATACTTACATTCCAATCTCCATCATTCTTTTTTATTGCATGCAGAGTTTTATTAAATTCATGTTTATTACTTAAAATATTTATAATCAATGATTAACAGAGGTTATGCAGAGAGAGATTCTAGCTTGGTGTCGTTGACACACTTTTGCAGCTACTTCCTTCTCCCCAAGCACAATGAACTGCTATGAAAGGAATAGGTCAACAACTGCTACATAATTTAAACTTTCTTTTGTTTATTCTTTTAATCTTCACTTAATTACTCATGTTAATAGTCACATTATTAGTAAGAGAATTTTGGAGTAAGAATTTATACACAAGACACAACATTAATAAAGTATGAGTCAACTTACAAGAGATTACTACAATTTTCAATGAAAGATTTTACAATAATGAGTTTTTTTCATCTTGTATTATTAACTTTTTCATCTATCACTTTCATAGTGATTTGAACTTTTATTAACGTAATATTAAATACCACGTCTTAATTGTTTTTAATATGAATATATTTTATAACCAATAAATTAAAAAGTTTCTATGAGTTTTTCTTTTTCTTTTTTTTATTGGCAAAATATGAAATTTTAAAAGTTAAATATATTTTTAATTTTCCAGTTCCATGCAAAATTATAATTTATTTTTATCAAATTTTAATACATTTTAGTTCTAAAATTCTAAAAATAAATAAATATAATAATTCTAACTCAAGTGTATGAAACTCTTTTGACATGTTAAATTGCATTACATATCATCACGTTTGAACTATTTATACAATTTGTCACTAACTCAAATAACAGTCATTAACATAAAAAAAAGTTAACAATATTAAATTAAAATAGTTTATTGATTTATTTTTAAATATTAAAAACCAAAATATATCAAAAATTTGAAATAAGAACGAATTTTAATTTCTCATGCAGGAGAATTAAAAACATCCAATTTTGTTAGCCGAAAACTTTTAAAAGTAGTTTTCCCTTAATATTAGAAACACATACATAGAATTAAAGGTGTTGTAATTTTTTTATGTCCTTTGTATTAATACATTTTTATTGACTAGATTAATATTTCAGTATACATTCTCGTATATTATACTTAAATCCTTAAAAAATAACATAATGTTTGTTTAATTTTACAGCATTATATTTTTAACATGGAGGGGCAAAATTACACATATTCACGAAACTAAAGGGGATAAAAAGTAAATTACGTAAAAGAAAAAAAGAAACATGATTAGTAATTCTTTCATGTTACTGAAATATAAAGGATGAGAGTTCAAACATTGTCTCCATTATTCTTCAACACTTTTATCAACTTTTCCTATAATTTAATGGAGAATAGCACTGTCCCTGTCGTCTATTATGATGATAATAGCTTCTAAGCCATCCCTAGTTATAAAAAAATACGATCACTTTCAAATGTATTAGTTGTAATTTTTTATTTATTTATTTTGAAATTTATTAATGAAACACAATTTATTTTTTCATGCAAGTGAATTTAAATTCACTCATTAGATAGATTATAACTCATTTTCATGTCGATAGAAAACTTATTCCTTTGATTATCAGTTGTATCATTATATATATATATATATATATATATATATATATATATATATATATGTTTTATATTTTTTTTTTTTTTTATTTTTATATTTATATATATATATATATATATATATATATATATATATATATATATGGGTTAAATATGTTTTTTGTTCTTTAAGTTTCAGTAAATTTTAGAATTAGTCCATTTCGAACTTTGAACCAATTTAGTCATTCATCTTTCGACATACATGGATTTAGTCCTTTTAATCAAATTTTATTAGGTTTATTTGATGTGTTTCGTACGCATTTCAGGACTGGATTTGAGTTATTTATATTGTTTATTGCATTTTTGCTTTAATATTAAGTCAAATATTATTATGAAACGCACTTGAAATGTCAAATAAATTTAACAAAATTTGATTAAAATGACTAAATTCACGTATTTCGAAAGATGAAGGATTAAATTGGTCAAAGTTAAGTTTCGAAATGGACTAATTCCAAGATTCACTGAAAGTCAAAGGACCAAAAACATATTTAACCATATATATATATATATATATATATATATATATATATATATATATATATATATAACATAAACAAAGTGATTTTATAGTTATTATGGAAAAAATTTATGATAAATTATGAAGTATTTCATTCTTAATTTCTCCTCATTACACCAAAGAAAAACTTGAGTGAATACATAAAAAAGAAAAAAGTGAGAATATACCACCCGCACATGGGTTTGAAAGGGAGTAACGTCTAGGTACTACAATAATTATATATTTTTCAACCAAATGTTTATGACATTATTTCTGAAAAAAAAAAAAAAAAAAAAAAAACCTTCTACATTAACACAAACAATAACTCATGTACTACAAGTACTTGCAAACCTTGTTGGTCACATCTTCATTTATTCCTTTCTGTTTCTTCGGTGAGTTTCTTTTGCTCTGAAATTGTTCCAACATTTTTAATCATTTTGTCATGTGTTGGTACCTTTGTTCTCATATTTTCATTTTCTTGTTTTTTTCCCTAACTCTATCTATTCTGCGTTACCTTGTTTATTTTTATTTGGTTGGTGGATGGTGCAATTTTGTAATGTTACTTTTTGTTAACTAACAACTCATTCACACTTAATAAAGTAAACCTATCTAGGGTTTGCGCGATGAGGAATATAACCTAAAAGAGACCCTATTATGCTATGACCCTATGAGAATCTTCAACCCAACATTTGAATTTTTGTTCTGTATATGTTGATGCATATGTCAACACGAATGCATTTTGCGTAATAAAGGGTAAAGGTAAAGAAGCTTTTGACGCAAGCAATAATAAGATAATAGCTTGAGCCAGAGTGCACCTCCAATAAAAAAAGATTGTTCTTCTATGTGGATAATGTAAAAAGTTTAATTGGTGTTCCCAAAATTATTTTAATCTTTGCCTTTTCTCATGTTGTCGTTGATTCCTTTCGATTAACTTTGATCAACCCCTCACGTTGAAATGTTAGATATTTATGGAGGATTCGGTAATAAATAGTACAATATGTTCATTTCGTTAAGATAAACTTTCATATTTGGCATGTGAAACAAAAATATTTGGGAATAATTCAATAATAAATGACTATGTAAGTTTAATAAATCTATTTAAATAAATTTTGGAACTATATTAGAAAAACAACATGTTTATCCTAATAAAAACAACATGTAAAGTAAAATTTGTCCTCACGTATTCATGGATTTTCAAGAGGATTCATTAGAGAGATACAACGTTAATAAAATCCGAATTCAACCTACATAAAACATTAATCACACTTGCGATCCAACATATTAAGATGAGAGATTTATGTGTTTTCTTCTTCATAAGGTACATAATTTTCTTATTTCTATCCATATAAACACTCGAGGGCCAATCTCTGTCTGGTTCGAGAAAACCTTTGCACGCCTTCATTACCTTTGGGGAAGCCTACGCCCCATAGAAATTGTCAAAACTGTCTACCTGAGACAGTCTCCCGGCCCGTAAGTCCTGACATAATGTAAGAATTCTAACTCTTTCAGAGTGGTATCTCACTTATGCCTCTGACCCTCCAGAAAAAGAGGCTTCTTTGCCCTCAACCTAAGTTGTGCAGGAAAAACCCAAAGTCATTAGAATCATATAAAATTTCCAACAATTATATATTTAATATAATTAACGTGAAATCTCTATGAAGAAGCAAAAGCTTCCATGATTTTGGACGGTGATAGTGTTATATAGAGCATATAAGAATATTTTCTTGTTATAGAATCACTATGATAGATTACATCACAACTATAAGACCAAATATTCCTCTTACACTTCCCAAGAGATGTAGAAATCAATAGAAAAATATATATGCATATACAATTATATAATGTAATGTAGTCCATCTAGGGAAGCTCACTAACCATTGTGATTGGTTGGCAATGAAGCTTATACACACTTTATATATTAGTAATTTATTAGTATGATATATACTTGTACACCATACTTGATTATTATTATTGTTCTCTCCCTTTTTTTTTAAACTAATGCAGCTAGAAACCTTTTGGGGTGACACAAAACAATCGAAAACAAAATTTCCGTACCCAAAAGAAGTGCTTTTTAGTGATGAGTTGATGAAGAATACTTGTGACCTAATTCCCTTTTACTGTTTGAAAATCCGAATTAAAATGAAGTGCCAGCAGAGTTTTGTCCTCCACTCTCTCATCATCACACTCTGTTAGTCACTATCTTTATGTTAGCTGCAGCCTTAGCAGCAATATGGTTTGCATGCTCAGCTCAAAGTTCTTTCACTCAAACACGCCAACACATTCATCAATTTCTTCATTCACTTTTGTTGCACTTGTTGGGTATGGGAGTTTCATATTTCATCTTACACTTCTAACATATTTCATACAATATATTTCTTATAATGTTAGGCCCCATTGTACTCTCAATATTGTAGTTATATTTGACCTCCAAAGTATTCTACTCGAAAAACATTGTTTCGGTACAGGGGTTACACTTAATACTCCCATCGTTTAGGAGTCGAAATCAAAGATATTTAAATATTTCTTTCTCCTTTTATATCTTTTAAGATACATTTTAAAGACAAAATCATGATAAAACTCTCTTAAAAATCTCACATCGACCGAGATAATAAGGATAACACATAATATATTGCCGAACTTATCTTATAAAAGTCGATTTTCTATTATTTATATTATTAGCTGAAATTACTAAAATAATATAATTAATTTATATCTATTTGATACCGAGAAAGATAAATAATATAGATTAAATATATTTTTAGGATTAAAAACAAAGTTTTAGGTAACAACTAAAAATAATAATTATATATGAAAAAAAAGTTTTTATTGTAATCTATAGGGTTTTGAATTCTGGTCATTAAGAAAAAAAAATACACCACAATTACTATTGCATTATACCTATAAATAAAAAGAATAAATAACATTTTTTATGTCTAAAGAAGTAAACTAGGTTCCTTATACTTAGAACCAACCCTAGATGCAAATAAGAAGTTGAACAACGTGTATGAAAATGTTAAGTAATTTGGAATTTGGGTATAAAATGTATATTTATGCTTGCTAAATATATTTAAATGATTTAATTTATTTTGGGTAAGTTAGCTCATTTAGAAGAAAAAAAATCATAATATACAGAATATATAATTGTATTCTATTTATGTCATTGCCGTTAGTAGAGCTATCAAAACGGATAATCTGGTCCGACCCGGGTCGACCCACCACGGGTTGATCATTTAGTGAGCCAACCTAACTCAACTCACTTATTAGCGAGCCAAAAAAATTCCAACCCAACCCAGCCCACCACGGGTTGGTGGATTAAACGGGTTGGCTCACAGGTTCACTTAATTAAAAAATACATTTTTTTATTTTTTTTAGTCAAAACTATATTATAATTCTAATTAAAATCTAAAGAAACTTTAATACAATCCAAATACAAACCAAAATCACAAAAATACAAATTATATATGTGTTTGCTAAAAAAACAACCTAACATGACCTAAATACAAAGTCCAACTTAAAAAATACTTGTGTGACCCTTTACTTGCGGGTTGGTGAACTAACCCGGCCCCACGGGTTTAATCCGGGTGAGCTGGGTTCTAGGTGAGACGGATCAAAAATCAATCCGTATTAAAATTTATAAAAAAATTTAACCCAACCCAACTCAAACCCGTAATAAACCATGTTAATTAACGAATTTCAACCTATTTTGACGGCTCAAGCCAGCTAGCTGCCCAATGACATCCGCTTTTGAAAATGGGTTTTGATGAATCTATATATAATACATTGTTGAAATGAATATATAAAATGAAAAATAAGGAATATGCGTTCTCTTTTGACGTGAATAAGTCATGGTTGACGAAGTGAACAAACATGATGATGCCAAGAGAAGACTTCACTAACCCAACAGTTATGCATTAATGAGTCTGACAAATTTTGGTGGGTGGGGCCATCTTCCCTTAATTACTCAATTCAATTCCTTAATCATTTTCATTAACTGTTTTAATTTTTTTAGTACGTCAAATGATTGAAAATGATTGACATGCACTAACCACTACATCGATGAATCAACCATTCGATTACAAATTCTTCACCTTAATTACGTACCTCTTTCCCTTCATTTTCTTCTTTACTTCAACATTCTACCAATAACCTTTCAACAATCCAACTTATTACATAATGCCTAACAAATAATTAAATTGTTTCTCCATTTTATTATCAACATAGAGAAAAATAAATCATCCAAATCAAATAAAAACTTATAAATACAATATTATTCTAACATCGTAGTACAAAGACTCGTTTCCTTTTATCGTCGTTTAAAGTTTTTTTTTTACAGCAGTACAAAATATATTTTTTTTATAATCTTTTAATACAATATTGGAAATTTAACGTCGAGTAGAAATAAGACGAATTTATCATATATAAGTGGATGTAAATCTTATTTTATAAATTGATTTTGTAGGATTAAATTAGACTTAAAATTTATTTTTTTAAAATGAATATCAGAGTCATTTGAAATTGATTTTATCGATATTTTTTGTGTGCTGAACTTATCATGTCACTCTGTTATTGAACTATCATAAATATATAGTCTCACATTCAATATGTATATGTCAAATCTCGTCTTATAAACTGTAAAACTATGTTAATTTTTTTTATATGTATATAAGAACTAGAAAAAACAAGTTATGATTGCAATGAAGAATTATAGCCTAGGTTGACCTAGTGGGGATTTAGTAGTTAACATAAGGTCTTAAGATTGCTTCCATATTGTAAGAAAATATATAAGAATCGTGCTTCCATTTATATCTAGTATTGATTTAAGCTTTGAAATGTCTAAGTTCTACATTTTGAATTGGTTGGTCCTTAAAAGACAAGCAATAATACAATGGTGTTAACATTTTTTATGAACATTTTCATCGCCAAACAATAATCACCATGCATTTACCACGCCAATTATTATCGTTTTTCTTCATAAATACGTAATAGTATCTCCATTGATGAAAAATGCACAGTGGTGATATGATAGGAACTTGAGAAGCATGTCCAATAGGGTAAAAGAAAGAGCATATGCTATTTGTATTTGAATTGATACAAAAAATATAGAGAAAGAGAATGAGTACAAGTCATGTTCCTTTGCCGGATTCTATGGGAGACTTTTGTCATTTATGTGGTTTTGTTGATTAAACAAGAAGCTCTCACATGGCTCAGAATAATTCACCAACTCCAAACACCCCCTTCTTCTTCAAACTCCTCCCAATAACTTAACTTCCATTAATATAATCCAAGTCCATTTAAAACATGAATCAATTTAGCTTTCTCAAAAATGGAGGTGAGAAGTATTACAAGTTTAAGATAAATTAAAAGTCTACCATTAAATAAAAAAAGTTAGATGAACAATTTATAAATAAAAATACCCATAAATTTATTATTCCGTAATTTTGAATTGAAAACCAAACTTATTCATGTCTCATCAAAATGAGTTTTTCGAATGAGATTCATTTCAGAGATATAACATTAAGATGTAAGTTTAATTCACATAAGTTTTGTCGGGCGCAACTAGTTGGGTCCGGCCGGATCCTTGGGCTCGGTTGGATCCTCGGATTCGTTTGAATCGTCGGGCATATTTGAGTCTTCGAGTCTGTTTAGATTATCAGATCCGTTCGGATCGTTGGACCCGTCTAGGTCGTCAAGTATGTCCGAGTCGTCGTACTTGTCGGGGTCGTTGGACAGGTCCGGATCGTTGGGCCTATTGGGGTCATCGTGTTTGTCCGGATCGTTGAGTCCGTCCCACAGATAATAATATATTTTTCATGTTGAATATGAAAGTTCATGGATTAACCCTGATCCACATGACTTTTGTAGGGTTTTTGACCCTGTGGGCTTCTTTGATGGAGGCTTTTCTTCGATGTGGGCTTTTTTGACTCTAACTCACATGGGTCAGGGCAAAGTCCTGTGAGTTTGGGCAAATTGACAACTATATAAGATATTGACACTATTTTTAACCTAAATTCTTAAGATGTATAATTTGAGTCATTTTTTTTATAAAATATTTAACTTTCTCGTATTTATTCAACGTGAAACTTAAACTTATACTTGAATTCTCAACGACACTTCTGATAAAAAACTTTGAATTTTTGAATCTTCTTCTTTATCTGGTGTTCGACTTTTTTGTCTCTCCACGACACATTGGTGTCAAATTTTCTGTATGTTAGAAAAGAATAAATGTTGATGATTGCAGTAGACAGTTGAGAAATGCATACACATGGGGTGCAGAAAGAAAAGATAATGAGAAGGGTTAGATGTTGGTGAAATTTGCAGGATCTCAAATCTTTTGATAAAATGATTGGCAAACAAATTGGATTTTATTCAATTCTTGGACCCCTGTGAAGATATTCCCACCGTTGCTGTCTCATACAAAATTTGCAAATCCAACTTCCAAGCTGCAAGAGTCAGAGTAACAAATGATTTTTTCAGAACCCAGATTATTATTTTAATTTCAGTGCAATGTACTTACATTTTTGCAGAATTCAATTGGTTGAATTCGGTCCAAACATAGTCATGTCAATGTGTCATATAACTTTATCTTACTTCTTTTTTTGCAAATTTAGCTTAATATTTTATATAAACACACACACATTTATATGCGTGTGTTTGTGTAAGTGGTTTCACTTTTCTGTCATATTTGAACATTATCGTATTCGACTAAATGCATGATCTGTTTCTGTTTAGTTTGTTTCCAGAAAATAATTGTCTTTTTAAAAAACAAAAATTCAGAACTCTTTTAAAAAGTTATAGCCATTGCTATCACCAGTCTCTTCAGTTCAATAGCACGAAGTTTGAACTCCTTTTAACTTCAAATTCCTTTTAGTGTGTGTTAGAAATCCAAGCGTGAGTTTAAAATTTTATATTGACTAGAAATGAAGAAGTAGAGTATAAAAATAAAGACCGATCAACTCATTACCTTAAAGTTTTGGGTTGAGAGTGGTGTCAATGTCTTATGTGATTAGACTCAGATCTCATTGATGTTATATCTCTCGAGTAAAACTTCCTCTTTATATACCTAATACTCTCGAAGGGAAGATAAGAAAAACCCTTTCTTTAAAGAGAAATTGTGTCGGAAGAAAACCATGATGAATCATAGAACATTTGATGAAGAGATGAGAAAATAGGTTTGGCATAAGTTTAAGTTTATATGTTAAATCTCTAAATCTAAAAATTTCAATCAATTTATTTATGTCATTTATATTAGAATAAATATTTTAAATTAAATTTAGAATTTTTATTATTTTTTAAATCATATTTAAATACTTTTTAATCCTATATAAAACTGGGCTAAACCAAAATTTCTTAATCCATTTTAAAAATGGGTAAAGTCTAATTAGAACAATTATTTTTACTTGGCCCACTGGTCTAGTCTAGTCGAACTACTTGCTTTTCTTTCCCACTCATTTTATGTATTACACATTTCTAAAATTAGAATTCAAAAGTTGTAAATTAGAAACAAAAAGTTATTAGATTGGTCGAATTTGGATTTAAATGTGAAATACGATTGAATCCAAACTATGTTATAAGCTATGGTCAAACATTTTAACTGATTTCTATGCCCTTTACGACTTTAGAAACTATTTAACCCTATAAATGGTATTTTATAAACATTTTTTTAAGTAGATTGCAACCTTCTTTCAAAACATCAACTTAGCATTTTTTTTAACTTTTATATTTATTATTTTGTCTTAATGATGTTTGTTAAGGAAAAAATAAAAATGTTTAAATATTTTTTTTTATTACAAACTAAACTACTAACAAGGTTTGATGTTTATTTAAGTGTTTTGATTTTACTTTAATACTTTATTTTCAAGATATTATATAATATAGTAAAATATACAATATGAAAAATATAATAATTAATACTCAAAATATATTTGTAATAGTTTATTCACAAAAGATTTCAAAAAATTAATACAAAATTCTTCTTTATTTTACAAATATTATATTATCCCCAGTTTTTACATTAGAAGTTTATTCCCTTGAGGTATTTGAACCCGGAAACCCAACATAAGCAAATGATGGATCCATTGTGTAAACCCCAAGGCCCATTGGAACACGGGCCTCACCCAACAACGCTGTTGATCGTGGGCTTTGTTTCAGTTATTGGGCTGATCTGTTAAATATTGTTGGTGATTTCTTTTTTTTTTTGTTTTGCCCTTCAAATTCCAACAAACAAGCTGAACAACTTGGACCTCAAATCAAAATG
>Ga0214544_1002983_pt1 | contig 35364 bp, 14 predicted proteins | sample CNSS3metaG_FD_160074 | JGI IMG/M metagenome (GOLD analysis project Ga0214544, IMG submission 160074) | Root nodule microbial communities from cowpea collected in UCLA plant growth center, Los Angeles, California, USA - CNSS3 | ecosystem: Host-associated > Plants > Roots > Nodule | place: USA...
ATATATAGAGAGAGAGAGAGAGAGAGATGAAGGTTACGGGAGGTGAGAAAGTGAGAAAGAAAGAAAGAAAGGAAGGAGAGAGAGAAAGAAAGGAGAAAGAAAAGGATAAAGAGAAAGAAAGGAGAAAGAAGAGAGAGAAAGAGAAAGAGAAAGAGAAAGAAGAAAAGGAAAGAGAAAAATAGGAAAGAAAGTTTAGAGCAAAGATTCAAAGAGATCTTAGTATTCTACAATTATTATTAGTGTGTTCTTCAATCAATAAGGTAAGGGGGAGTGAGGTTAAGCTTTTATATATTAATCTTGATAAGCTCATGGGTTTTATATTAATCTTTTATTTATTTTGACTCATATATTGTTCTATTTACTTTCATTTAACTTATTTTCATTTATTATCCTCTTATATTTATTTTATTTAATCTCCAATTATACACTGATCCTGTTTATTTATTTATTTTATTTAATCTCCAAATATGTATTGATCCTCTTTATTTATTTTATTTAATCTTTAGTTACGCACGGGTCTTATTTATTTTATTTTATTTTATTTATCTCCAGTTATGCACTGGTCCTATTTATTTATTTTATTTAATTTATCTCCAGTTACGCACTGGTCCTATTTATTTATTTTATTTTATTTATCTCCAGTTACGCACTGGTCCTATTTATTTTATTTTATTTTATTTATCTCCAGTTATGCACTGGTCCCATTTATTTATTTCAATTAATATATCTCCAGTTACGCATTGGTCCCGTTTAATTTATATTTTTGTTATTTTATTTATTTATAATGTTATAATCCTTATCTAATTATTTATTTAAAGTTCTTGCTTTGATTCTTATTTTATCATTATTTTATGATAAAAAAAAATGTGAAGTGAAAGTAAATATTATTTTATTCAGTGAGCTTGAATATAAGAAAATTACATGTACATTTTATTTTATTTTATGTTCTTTGTGTATAGTTTATACAATGACATGATTTGATAGTCATCACATTTTATGACCTTTGAAAATATTCAAGAGTATGTTAGTTGAGTAAGAGTTAAGTCTGGTTTCAATAAGTTGAGATTAAACTAGTGTCAAAGTGTTTGTATTTGGGAAGTCACAGTTTGGTATACTGCGGGATGAAAGGCAGGGACCATGGTGGGGTCTAAGGAAGTTTTACCAAGTAGGTGAATATCTGGATAGTTCAGAATAGCGCCAAGGTTAGGTAGTGAGTATATATCTCTTTCGTGAGCCGATGAATGGCTAATATTCTCGAGAAAGAAATAATTATGATTGTACCAATATTTTATGAGAAATACTCAACTACCTAATCACTTCCCAAAGTAACTTTTGATGTTCAGATTGGATCATCAGAAGTGGAATATGGATCCATATGTCTGGTAAAACAAGATCAAGTTTTGTGGTTGTAGGTCCAAATCTAGGCCCCCGGTGTCTGCATTGTTTGTTGAGTTTATTAAGATTGATATTTAAGGCTTATAAAGACCTCACTCCTTTCATATTTTTCTTTCATATGTACCTGTTGCATGAACAGAAGATGAACCTACTCAGTGAGAGTTATTCGGGATATTGTTGGTGGATCTTCTGAAGATTAACTCATGGATAATTTCTATTAATATCTTTAGGAGATATTAAAAATATAGATAAATCTTCTTTTCTAATGTAGAACTCTTAATATTTTACAAATATATATTTTTGTAATATTTCATGAACAATTACAGAGATGCAAACTATATATATGAATATGAAGTTATGTTATCATTAATGTTCTCTGAAGGATAATCGTATGGAAAAAAAATTAATTCCATATCTTTTTATCCAATAATAATTATTTAGTATAGTAGTCGGGGTGTCACAGTATCCATTGTACTCTTGTGTGAGGATACGAGCGGGGATGTTCGTATGTTTCGTGCTCACACTTAAGGCTACTATGAGCGGGGAGGTTCATAGTAGGTGTTCACGCATGTTGGACTACGGGCGGACAGGTTCGTAGAGTTGGACTACCGGCGAGAAGGTCCGTAGAGTTGGACCACGAGTGGGTAGGTTCGTGGGAGCATGATAATCCCTAAAGACCAAGGTGGCCAATGGATCTTTTTCATATGGGTTATGAGATTGGGGTAGAATGTGGGAAGTAATTGATGAATTAAAAATGAATGAGAGGGATTGGGTGAGGGTTAAATCTATTATTTATTTATTGTGTTATTTTCTTTCTCAGCTTACCCCTTCTGTTTGTGTTTGACGATGATCGCGTGACTTGTCACGTGGGAGCAAATGTGAACTCAGGTGAGCATGCTGATGCATAGAGACAAAGCATGGCAGGCTATGGAGGATTTTTCACAATGTTTTAATTAAGGCATTTTGTAATAAACTTTATGATGTTTTCTCTACTATGAACTTATTATAAAGATGGAGTAGTGTAATTGAACTGCAGCGAGAGAAGTATTAAATTTTCCCGTGCTTGGAAACTTTATATATTATTTTAAATTCCAAAAAAAACTATATGATACATGCTTTATATAATAATATCCACCTAGGACGTTACATTCTCAAACTCCTTGTTGGAAGTCCAGCTGCAATTCTATTTTTTCTAACAATGAAAAATCAAAGTAAATAATTTATTAATGTTGTTGTCGTAGTAGATAATTTCCATGGTTAAATAAAGTAAGCAGATGTTGTTATGAAATATACACCACCATAATTTTCATAGTTAAATAAAGTAAATAAAAGTTGTTAAGAAATATGCACCAACTTTGTTAGTGATAAAAAGATTTGCCCTTAACGTTTACTTGAAGCAAAATAAACAAGTTCTCTATTTTTATTTGTGAATGAATTTTCCTGATGCTAAAATAATGTTGGATACATGTGCTTAAGTGTTAAAATAATTTGAATCCAATAGATCACCCCCAGTTAACCACTCAAAATGTGTGCAAAAATATTGGGGGATTCAAATTTTCAATCCATACTATCGAACCTTGTAAAACCTGACATCAGACAGGTTGGGTTGACCTACTGGGTTGGTATTTTTTTTTCGTTTCAGATGCTACAAAAATTTAATAAAAATACTTTTTTTTTTCAGTTTGTTAGTATTTTGTATTCATTTTATCTGATGGGTCAACTTTGCGTAACTGTTTTTGAAAAGACTGTAACATGTATTCAATAATTTGTAAAGATGCCTTCAATCCACCATTTGAATGCTTACATTGTTGGTGCTAATATCAGTGTACCTAAGAAGAATCTCTCTCTCTCTCTCTCTCTCTCTCTCTCTCTCTCTCTCTCTCTCTCTCTCTCTCTATATATATATATATATATATATATGCATCTAAGAATCTGTGATTAAGGAATTGCAGTGGTTAAAATGTGTGTATAATTGCAACAAATTTGATCTAAAGTTCAGTCTTTCCATTGATAGGGACAAGTTCCAAATTCTCTTCATCTAGCTCATGAGTTGTGTTATTTTCTGAAACAACAGAAGGAAGCAGTTGGTCATATTGACCTGTTCTAGGGACAAGAAAAACCAAAGCAAGTATTGAAAACCTGAGAATGTCCCTTATGAGAACAGCCAACCAGAGGTTTGTGAAGTCAGTTCTGGTAACGTGGAGAAGACGAAGCAGCAACCCTCCACCCCACCTGGATAAGAGAGCACCCATGCTATCAATGCACATTAACAGAGCAAAAAATGTGCCCTCAATGCCTAAAGGGCACAACTGGGTACTCAGCACCATCATGGGCATCCATCTGATTTTCCCAGTAATTCTTGTAGCACTTTCTTCAATCACAACAAAGAAGTAGTCTGGGATTCCGATGATCAAGTTCCAACGGAGGATGAAGATCAGATCCAGCACACCAGATACCCCATATAGGAGTTGTGCATAGAATACCAGGTCTCTGAATGCGTAGTCTTTGAGACGTTTGTGGTAAATTAAAACCCCTACCAATGATGCCACTGCACCGATTGCATAGATCACCCCTACAAACTCCTGCAATGAATGCAACACAGGGGGGACAGAATTAAGTTATGGTATAAGTTATTTATTACAAGTATGATTTTTTAAGTAGTAATTGGTATAAGTACGTTAAAATACAAATTTATTAACATGAGGGGTACCTGAGAGAACGCAGGGCCAAGTTTTGGATCCGTATACCAATAAAAATGGCCTTCGTGGGTGGTTACATTCAAAGCCAGGGAAAGGAACATGAACAGAGAAGGCTTCCACACTTGAGGATACCTAATTGTCTTCAACATGCTTCTGATAGTGCTTCCTACACTCTCCATCACTGCCTGTGAAATCTTATGTGTCTTGTTAGATAATGTAGGTGACAAACATACAAACGTAGATATTCCAAAATAGGAAAATTAGTAGTTTTTGGTCTATCGTTTCTAAAACAGTGTATCTTGAAATACATAGCAGACTAAGATGGGACGTGTGAAAGAGAAGATAAAGCAATCAAAGTAAGAAAAGGGGCATGAAAGATGAATAAGGAACACAGAATGACAATTTTAAGAGTTAAGGATCAAGATATATTGAAGTAGTGTAAGTTCCTTCTAAGAAAAAGCAGTGTAAGGCAAAAAGTAATGAAACCTGTTTCTTTTCAATATGCGAAGTTCTGTGTTCATAAATCACAAAACCCAGCACAATCGTCAAAGCAGGAGAAAGCGCCAAGAGACCAAGCGACTCCTACAAAATCCAATTAACAGTGTCAATCAATCATCAATGAGTCAACTTTTATAATAATTATTTTTAAAATATATTAATAATAATAATTTTTAATTGGTTTAATATGAAAAAAAGTTATATTTATACTAAATTAATTATGTTATGTTTCTATTCTAGTTCATACAGGGTTAAAACAAATCCACTTTTAATCTTTTAAATTGCTAAAAAAAGTGTCTCGAATTGCACTAAATACGTAAACATTACATTTGAAACAATAAAGTTTTCAAATTGTTTTTAATTGTTGAACAGTACATTTGAAAAACTGAAATTGCATATTTTTTAAAATTTTCAAAAACTATAATAATTGAATCTAAAAGGCCAAAGTCAGAACACTTCAAATTTCAGAAATTAAAAGAAAAAAATACAACATTTCAAATACAAAAAGAATTTAAAAGTTATTTTACTACATATTATTTTGTTAAATATAAGTATAATTTGTAAGTAATTGTTAACCTATTAAGTTCAAACGAAAAACCATGGCACCGTTGAAATCTGGGGAACTGTTCACAGAGTTCATGAAATCTCGAGGTTCTGTGTTCGTACCTGTGGTCCGAGGCGGTGCACGAAGAACCCGCTCGCGAGGTATCCGACGAGGGCGCCGGTGCCGGAGCAGAACCCGCAGAGGCTCTGCAAGTCCGGCGCCAGCTCCCTGACCTCGATGCTGTTCCTCGCAATACACGCATCAATTGTGACATCCGCGATCGCGAGCGACGCCGACACGCCGAGGAAGCACATGAGCGCGGCGGTGGCGGCGAGGTTCCCGGTGAACGCGACAGTGGCGGCGGAGATGGTGCCGATGACACCGGAGATGATGAAGTAGGGTCGGCGGCGGTATCCTCTGATGGGGAAGGCGTCGGTGAGGATTCCCCAAAGAGGTTTGAGAACCCAGGGGATGAAGTAAACACCTACGAAGAGTTGAACGGTGGAGGGTTGAAGCTTCTGCACGTCTTTCCAGTAGTAGTCTGCCACTACCTTGAAGAGTGAGCCCGAGAGCCCTTGCCCTACACCGTAGATGAGGAAGACGCCGATCACGAAGGTAGGGTTTAGCTTTGAGGAGAGCATTTGCAGCCATTGGATTGGTTCTGTTAGAAGAGAGAGAAGGGTTTTGGTTTTGGCTTTGGTGGTGACGGTAACGTCAGTGTTCTCACCCATTGCGTGGTTGTTGGGTGGGTTCAAATGCGTTGGGTTTGTGTTTCATGGATTGATGAGATGCGAGATTTGGATTTGGTTTGACTTCAACACTGCAACAACGTCAACAAGAAGAAGAAGCAGAAGAAGAAGAGGATCTGTGATGTGATTCAGTGTGGAACGGAGCGTTAAATTAAATGACGTGAAGGTTGGGTCAAATTATGCAGCATATTCTCATTTTAATAATAATTTGGTGAAATATATGATTGGAAAAACTAATAAAGATTAGGACATATTTCAATATTCAATACACTGGACGAGATCATTTTTAAAAAAAATTAAACTAAAATAACAATTTAATTGAATTTTGTTTATACAATTAATGTGATGTGTTCAGACTCTTTTCGACAACATGCCATTGACCAAGAAAGATTGAGATGGGTGTTTACTATTAAAATACTGCAAGTTGAATGTCTATGTTACCTTCACAAACACCATGGCCTTTTAAGTTTATTAGAAGGTAATTTCCAGGTTATCTTATGCAATGATAATAAATAAATCTTAAGGTCAATTCCTAGCATGAGTAGGATTACATTTTCCAACCCTAATTTTCAGCTACGAGTAGCTATATGTCGTGGTTTCTAGAGTTTAAAGTAAAGGTAGATTAAAGATTCTAATTCATGACAGTAAAAAGAAACCTTTGACTTCTACAATCAACGCGTGATGTTCAAAGAAGTTTTCCTCTGTAACAAGTATGCAAATAGATCTGATAATCTGTACCGACCAATGTTATGTATTTTTCAATTCCAGCAAACTATATCAAACATATCTTACTTCTATTAATCTACTTCTATTACTATGTTGAATGGGTTAACATTCAGTTACAGATCAACTTTGAAAATTAACATAATATATAGTTAACAGCACCACCAACAAATTCCACCATTCACTTTATTATATAGTTAAACTGGCATAGAGACATAAAACTTTCAAAACAGAAACGAACCTCTTTCTGTTGGATTTACCATCCAGTAGTAACTTCTCCTCGTGCATCCTCCACAACCTTCCTCTTCCAGCATCCATAACTATCAGTCAATGGTATTTTGATACTCTGCAATAAATTTTAATTACCTGCAACCTAAAATATAAATATATGGACTTTTCTGTATGCACCCCAGCTATTACTGTTACCACCCCTAATATATCAAACAAAACTTCATATTCCAACCATTACTAACCATGTTAACTGTCTAATTATTTCTGAAATGTATTAAAGGTAATATGTCAAACTGTATATATTTATTACACTATTATTAACTACATTTATTAGCCTACATTTATTATATTAATTCAATTTCTATATATATATATATATATATATATATATATATATATATATATGTATAAGTTCTATACTCTGAATATGAAAATTTCAATAAATATATCCATTTCATTATATATATTATTATATTTTATTGAATTTACTTATATTCAAAATTCAACATATTAACATTACTCAGATCTTATCTGTATTTTGATATTATAAATTCCTTTTAATATTTTATTCAAATTTTAATCAAAATATTACTATATAAAAAAAATATTTCAAACCAATATAATAATTATTACATTCAATATTATAATAATAAAAAATATGAAAACAAACGCAACGACCCGTCTCAAACTAGTTTACTATTAAAATACTGCAAGTTGAAACAGCTGTTCTTGACTGAGAAAGATCAAAATATAGAAGAAAAAAAAAAGAAAATTCGTATGCATTCCGTTACTATACTATAGGGAAACGTAAGAATGGTAGAATAATGGAAAGATCTGTGAACTAATTCATTGCAATGATTCCAAAATATTTGGTGTATGGATTAGTCCTATTTATGTGATCATTTTTATATAGGAACTTCTTCATTGTTAATTTTTAACTTGTTCATTCATCCATATATTTTTTCTGTCCCACTTTATGGTGTGGTTTTCTTTTTCATGGTATATGCCCCTTTCAGTTTATTCTTCTTTTATTCATCAGAAATTCGAGTGTGTGAAAAGGGAATGGTGTATACAATATTTGTATTGTATACCAGATTAACAAAACCAATCCCCAGATATCAGGGAAAAGAATCTGCCAAAATTATCGGAAATTGGGAAAATTTATTGCAAATAATACAACATCTGTAACACCTGAATACTTTCATTCTATTTGGAGTATGCCAATTTTACAAGATTCTAACTTATTGCATATTTAAGATATTTAAAGACCTTATAATAGAGAAGATATCGACATGTTGATCCTTGCAATAGAGAAAACTTTGTTGGCCCTGAAGAGAATTTTTATCTAAAGCAGTCACAATCAACTTCTAAATGTTTTGTCCTCTCATGAAGCTACTGTCAAATGTTTCAACCGCAAAAACCTCACATGTGATGTGAACCATTTAACAACTTAGTAATTGACTTTGAACTTGACCTGGGAACAATAATTTGCATTTTTCTCTCCGATGACACCAGATGACAATGTATCACCTGCATCCCCCTGTCGCTCTTCAATAATTTTTTTAACGAAAAGAAATAGAGTTGACAAATAATTTATATTTAACCTTCTTTCAAGTTATAATGACAGCATATTACTCGGATAATATAAATGGCCAGAGAATTTTCCCACAAAAAACAGAACGAACAGATACTGATATGAATCATTTTGGGCAAACGAAGTATAATTTCTCTTCACTAAACTGGTAATTTCTTTAGTATGGACACCAAAGTAATAAACATGGCTATATTTATAGCTCATCATCAGTCTTAAGTATTAACTCCTTGTGCAAGATCGCTCGCTTTATGCTCCTACATACAGTTCTTGTTTGTGTTCCGAAATGCAAACCTCATGCAGCAAGTAACCTCTGAATATCCTTCTGAAAAAGTAAATCAGGAAAAAGTTTAATGATACAATCTTTTATATAGCTTCAGTATCCATTCTCAAACATACAAGTGCAACTTCTTATATATACACGTAAAAACAAATATATAGTTTTCTTTTAACTGTAATTCATAATATCTTCAACGGATGCAGCCCATTGTTTAGCAATTAGAAGAAGCTATAAGAAAATCTAATACTAAAACTAACAGTTATAGCCACCAAGTAAAAAACTCTTTTCTGCTGCTCTTGAAAGCCTTGTAGCATTTTTAGTGATACAGAATCATGCCGATTCAAGATGTATAACACAACTCAAAGCCATATGTGATTCATCACATCAAATGAATCATTGGCCTAACAAATCTCATCAAATTGAGCAATTCTAACAACAATGAATAGAAGCTTCACTGCTATAGTAACAATTAGAACCTAGACAGTTCCTTTTAGGTGGAAGCTTAACATACCTCAATTTGGAAAGGTGACGTTGTTGGTGGGTATCTTTCAATAACTTTACCATTTTTATCAACCAAGAATTTCTCAAAATTCCACTTTATAAGATCCCCCAGAAAGCCTCCAGCACTAGATTTCAGAAACTGATACACTGGAGCCGTAAATGGTCCATTGACATCCACCTGTTTTATAGAACTTAATTACTTTGTTTACTTGTACTCTAAACTGTTATGAACTCCTGACTGAAGAAAAATTATCAAACCTTGTCAAAAATCGGAAATTCTGCTTTGTATCGAGTGCAAGCAAACTGCTTAATTTCTTCATTCGATCCAGGTTCCTGCATACCAAATTGATTGCAGGGGAAAGCCAGAACCTCCAAACCTGAAAAGGAGCAGCTTAAGGACACTATAGATGTATGTAGCTGAGAAAAATATTAATTTAAAATTGAAAAGCTTAGAATCATATTCATAAAAACAATAAAATATAAAATTGAATAAAAATCACTTTTTGAATCTACCCATTGGAAGTATTTTAATTTTCCAAAAACAAATCAGCAAAGTTCTTCCAAGTATGAAGAGACCAGAAATTACAAGGCCAACGCTGACTGATGTTCCACCATAGATCAACATTGTCATTCTACCCATTTTAGTAAGAAACTTAAGGTGTGCTTAGTAGACAGAGATAAAAGAATGACAGATCGAAACAAAAATGGAGCAGCTACATTAGGCATTCTAGCATTTTGTAATTTTTTTTCCACATCAACTTGGAATGAAATACAACATACAGTCCAAACAAAACAAAGAAAAGAGAAAAAAAAAGTCACTTTCACCCCCATACCTAATCATTCACCCCAATTTAGAATGAAATGCAATATATAGTCCAAACAAAACATAGGAAAATGAGAACTTATTCATTTTCAATTCCCTACCCAACTCTTCAAATTTCCATCTTTCCTGACATGCACACAAGGTACCCTTAATTTAGCTACAAAGAATGGAGTCTTTATTTCTGGATTCTACCCTTCTACTGCAAGAGATACTTTGATCTTCATCATATGAAGAAGAAGAAAAATAATGCTTAAAATTCTACATAATGTTTGTCATTACTTTCAAAACATATTGTCGAATAAGTAATTCATTAAAACAAGTATCTTTTTCTTTGTCAGCCATAGATGGTTCTCATACTTCATTAAATCCAAAATAACAATCAAAGTGGAACAAACTGCGGCACGAGTTAACAGGTTCTGCAGTATTTTCTATCATAAACAATCCATTAAACAGGGAAAAACAGCAAGATAGTTTGTCAGCAGACTTTGCATAATGTATCACACAGGGAAGTCAATATGCATTGTAAAACCATAATCAAATTTTAATGACCATATCAATAGAACTGCGTAGGAGAATAGAGTTAACATGTGATAAACAGACCCTAGCTAGTAAACTTCATTTACATCAGTATTCAAATTAAAGGTACCAAAAAATTGTGCCCGAAGTCACAAAGGAGGGACACACTTCTCTCCTAGTTTTATACAGTACCCAACAAAAATAGAATGATTTGCACAAGTAGATAGATTCATACCCAAGAAGATACATTAGCAAACACCAAGTAAAACATGACCAACTGTCATTCTCAGAAATATAACAAATAACAATCATCTTGTCGAAACATACCTTGATCCTTATACTTTTCATACAAACGAGACAGCTCCGAGTAATTCGATGACGTCAAACCACTGCCATAGGAAGGGAATTTATTAAACGATATCATAAGAGACAACAAAGTTTGACACAACTGTGGCTATAACCAATTTGGTTATAGGAAATTGTAAGAAAAACTAATGAGGAAAACTAAGGCTTCATCAGACATATTGAGCAACATATCTTCCTTGAAGAATGCATAACTCATACCATCGTGAAGCAACATTGACAATCAATAGAACCTTCCCCTTAAATTTGTTGAGAGGGACATCCTTTCTGTCAATATCCTGCATCATAAAATATAGTATAAATATAATATATATACCCTGAGCACATAACAAGTAAAAATAATAAAATATAAAACCTCTCTTATCTAAATCTCAGAAAGGTATCCCCATCCAGTAAAAATATCCAAAAAAAATAAAAAAAAAAAAAAAAAATTATGAGCACCCCACTTCTCAAATTCAATTTCCAAGTTCGACCCAATTCTTTTCAAGAAAAAGGGTTGCGGAAATTGAAATTAAACACGGTACCTTGACAGTAAAATCATAAATGGTCTTTTCTGTGGCAGCTCTTGCATGAACTGAGAAAGACCTAGGCTTTATGAAGAGCCTGGGAAAAGTTGATGAGGTTTGTAGGGAAAGGGAAGGATGAAAAAAGGTTGAGTTGGAGGAAGCAAAGGAGGATTTGATGAAAGGAAAAGAGGGTGTTCTGGCATGGTTGAAATCATGGATGGGTGTGAAGAAGGTGGTGGAGAAAGCCATGGATGACATTTTTGGTGGTTGGGAACTCAAGAGATTTCTCAAGTTTGGTCCTTTCTTTAATTGGAATATGGGAAATATCTTGTGTTTCAGAGAATCGAGATTTCTGTAGATTGGGAAGTTACACATAAACATTCTCAAAGGAAAAAAAAAAAATAACAGTATGTTCTAAAATTGAAACACACATGATAACTATTTGAATTTCTTAATTTAGATTTTATTTTATTTTCGAAAGTATATTTTTATGTCATTATATTAAGAATTACTACTAAGGGAAACTTTTGCAGTTCTAGAAACACATCTTAAATGTTATAATTGTACAAATTCTAAAGTCATTCATACATTTATGTGAAAAACATACATCTTGGAGAACTAAATTCTATTCTGATATTTTCAATTTAATTTTGAAAATTTTAAAAAAAGATATAATTTTGTGATACTATCCACCTTTCGGAAGAGCTAGATTCTCAGCATGTAAATAATAAACAAGTCTAAATTGGAACTTAAAGAGGAAATAAATTTAATTGACTAATGGTTTTAAATTAGTATATTTTGAGAAAAAAAAATATAAAGATAAAAATAAAATTAAGTTAAACTAAATGATTATTTTTCATTGAAAACAATAATTAACACTGTTGACAGTTTTACAATTTAACATTAATCATCTAAAATTAATATATATATATATATATATATATATATATATATATAATTGTTTTACTTAGCAGATAATAAGTTTTAATTCATAATAAAAAAATTATCAAATCAATTAGTTAAATAAACATGAATATCGTTTGTGGTTATTAAATACTAAAAAGAGATAGATATTGGCTTAAATATTAGACATGTTATATACATCTGCTTATAAAAAAAAAATAGAGCTTATAATTTATTTTTTATATCTTAAATATTAAATTATTATAATAAAAATCAGCATATCATAACCTTTTCTTCCATTAAATTGGATCTATATCGAAACAGTGGCCACTTATAATTTATTTTTTAATCAAGTAATACACTTAACATTCGTTACAAAAAAATATAATGACATATGATTTTATCAAAATACTATTTAATTTTCACAAACAAACAATTGAATAGTAATTTTGAATTGATAAAACATGAAATTCAACCTAATTCTGTTTTTTTATGGCCTCTACACACCTCTTTTCGTCTTTTTTCTTTTGTATGTCCTACTTTTCTCTTTATCTAAATGTGAAAACGTTAGGATAATGAAGTTGTTATTATGTGTGAGGTGTAATGCAGGTGGAAGATTTGGAACCTCAAGTCTAGATTTGGAACACTTGTTTTCATCACTCACCACACACTCTTCTTTCTCTTCATTTCTTCTCTTAAGTCCTTATCCTTCACTCTTATAAACAAATATTATTTTCTTACCTATCTTCAACTTACTATTATTTTAAGGACAATAATATTTTAAATACTAAATTTTAACAACTTTCTCTTACAAATATGAAGTATCATCTCTTAAGTGATTTTAAAATATTGAGAAATAGAAAATAAAAAAATAAAAATCAATTAAAAAATGACACCTAAGGTTATAAGAAAAAGTTGTCAAAATTTAGTAGTCAAAAAATCATTTTTCTTCTTGTCTAAACACATTTTTTCTATTTTTATTCTTTTTACAAGTTTACTCTCCCCATTAAAAAATAAAATAAAGACATCTGGCTTTCTTACTAAAATAAATCAACGTTCATGTTTATATTTATGTGTTTATAGCAATTTTTAAAGAACTTTAATAAATTTTTATTGGGCTTATTTATTTGTGTACCCTACTATTACTAATTGTACCCCTACGGTAAGATTAAAAAACCTAAAATATCCTCTTTTACTCCATCATTTCATCATCACCGCGTTGTTGCTGCTTTATCGTTATTATTGCGTATTTAGGAAGGATAGAGAGAGCTAATTTTGAAAAAAAAAATCAATTTTGAAAAAGATTATATATATTCTGAAAATTTAATTTCAAAAAAATATTATATATTTTAAAAAAAATTGTTCCAGAATATATTATATGTTCTGGAAATTCTATTTCAAAAATATTGTTCTAGAATCGTATTTCAAAAAATAATAAAAATTGTTTCAAAATATTTGTATAATATAATAGAAGTCAATTTTACAAATTGAAAAATAATCGTTTTGAAAACTATAAAAATATAAATAGAAATTATGGGCTGCAAGAAGAAAAACCTGAGGTAAAATATGGTATGAGTTTTCAAACTCTTTTCATCCATCGCAAATTATCTCATATTTTCGTAGTTAAAAATAAGATAAATATTCATATATTATGAGTGGTAGCTTTCCTTGCAAATATAATATTTTAATAAATTTAGCCAAATGACACATTTTCATTTTTAGTTTTATTAAATAATACATATTATGATTTTAAATTTAACGTTCACAAGAATATGAACGCAGAGATCTTAATAGTTAATGGAAAGAGACCTAAGGTTAGAATTAATTAACTATTAAATGTTTGAAAATTTTGAATAGTATAATTAAATATAAACACTGAACATATTTAATAACTCAAGGAGGCTAAGGTGCACCTACTATATCATAGGTTTTCCACTATTATTCTAAAATCGTATAATTTTATTATACATAAAAAAATTTCCCTTTTTCTTTTCTTTTTCCTTTTTCCTTTTTCTAACACGTGATTTATAAGACACCATCTCTATGGATTCTTCCATGATCTTTGGTAATGCCTACGTAAAAACAATATACTACTCTACGTGTTTATAAGGAAAAAAAAATGCACCTTAAAGTGTAGTTTAAGAGGACTTTAATCCGATGCAATTAATTGTGATTTTATGGTAATCTTTAATTACTAATTATAGTCACATTAACCCCAAAAATATTATGTAAAAACGTGTAATATGTCCAAACATAAATTTGCATAAATTGACTTACTCACATTAACGTATGTTTGGAAAAGTATGAATTTCAGGACAAGTTAACATTATCATATCAACAATTTATTTAGCATGCTTATATTTTTAATGTGTCATGTTAGTCACATGTTAAATAAGTAATAAAATAAATAAAATAAAAATTAAATATATTATTAGAAGGACAAAATAACAAAAAATGAATTTACAAATTTAATAAATAGCATTGAAAAAGGTTAAAATAACTATTTACAAAAATCGTACAGATTTATTGTATTTTATATAAACAAATTGATTTGAAAAATATTTAAAAATGAACAATTCATGTGAGTTGACGATTTTGATATCAAAGTCGTCATAGGCTATACAACTTACCTATTTTTGTAATATATATATATGTGTGTGTGTAAAATGCAATCAAGTCTACACCATTTTAATAATAAACTCTTAAGAGATTAAAAGAATAAAAAAAATTCAATAAGTAACAATTTAAAGTTAGAACTCCATTCTTTTACTATGTGACAAAAAGTCACTACTCACACATAAACAACAATCCAAAATCTCAACCTTGTACACCACATCCAACTTTTTTGTTCCACCATAACAGTATAGTGCATTATCTTCCATACGAGTTAATAAAAACACAATGTGACAAAAACCTAAAAATGTAGTTTGTGGTTTCTATTTTATGGACCACTACTTAGTGAAAGTTATCCCATGTAAATGTGGGCCTATGCAAGCTCATTGTTTTTCATGAGGGGCTTCTCCCTGCACCCCCAAACCTTCTCTTGTATCTCCAATAATTACTTTTTTGACCCTCTGTTTTCTTGATCCCCAAACCAACTCCACCGCCTCCTTCTCCTCCCGCTTCTCCTTCTCCATCCTCTCCTCTCCCTCCTGTCCCTTCGACGAAGGTCTCGCCTTTCTCATCGCCTCCTCCACCCACTTCTCTGCCCTCTCCATGGGCCTCCCCCAACCCTCCCCCAGCTCAACCTCCTTCGCCGTCGAGTTCGACACTACCTTTGACCCCTCCCTCAGCGACATTAACGACAACCACGTTTTTAATTTTAATTTTTTTTCTAGAAACGAATTTCGGAATTCGTTTCATACTTTTCTGAACCGGATTCTGATATCCGTTTCACAAATTTTAATTTTTTTGTGAAACGGAATTCAGAATCCGTTTCAGAAAAGTATGAAACAGATTCTAAAATCCGTTTCACAAATTTTAATTTTGTTTTTGTGAAATGGATTTCGAAATCCGTTTCATACATTTCTGAAATGGATTCCGAAATCCGTTTCACAAATTTTATTTTATTTTCTAGAAACGGATTTCGGAATCCGTTTCATACTTTTCTGAAACGGATTCCGAAATCCGTTTCATAAATTTTAATTTTTTTTTCTAAAAACGAATTTTGAAATCCGTTTCATACTTTTCTGAAATGGATTCTAAAATCCGTTTCATAAAAAAACATGAAAATTTATGAAACGAAATCATACTTTTGATTAAGGTCAAAAAGGTAATTATTGGACATACAGGAGAAAGTTTGGAGGTGCACGGAGAAGCCCCTTTTCATGAAGGTTTGTCACAATCATTGAACCCAATTAGCATGTTTATTGTTTTGCAGAGACATTCAATGAGTTTTTACTTTTTACACTTTATATTTGTTTCTTCCACCCTCTTTCGGTAATAAGGATAATCAATAGACATTCATCTTTGAAATTTTTATATTTTTCAAAAATTTATTATCCGGAATAACATTCCCAATAGAAATATTTTTTGAAACGAGGATTTCAAAATACATTCAGAATGTAAAATCTAAAGTTAATTTTTGACTGTTTATTTATTCTAAAATATTTTATAATAAAAATTATCATTATAAAATAAAATGTTTATAACAACAAGTTAAATTTTTCTTTTCAAAACTATAAAACTGATAAATTTTTGATTTAGTTTATGGATAAGCTTTGAAATGAGCAAAATGAAGTTGGAGGATATAATGAAGATGTTGCTTTAGTGAATGTTGCGTAGTTTCTCATTGATGTAATAACTTGGACATCTTGTTTTGGATTGTTGTTCGTTGATGAATTTTTTAAATTTATATTTTAGTACCTTTAAGTAAAACATTAAACTTAAAAAATATATGTTTTGAATTGCATGTAATTACAAAAATCAAGCAACACATTATTTTTCTCTAAAACTTTAAAAAATCATTTATTGATCCAAAAAATCATGAGAGGCTAAAAAAATAATTATTCTCTAATCAAAATCTTTGAAAGTCCTCAATTCAAGCATAAATGACCCCATAAACTCAGTATAAATAGAAGTATGTACTCCTATAAAAAGTTTAAAAACTACCCACATATTCATCTTAAGCCAATTTTTAAATGAAACTAGTCATATTATGTCCATAAATGAAATCACCATACCTTCTCTAGTTTGAATATTGACACATTTCAACACCAAAAAGTCATAGACAATATTACTCATATGATTTTTAGATTTATTCATAATCATACGTACTAACTCAATAAAATTTTATAAACTGAACAACCAAATTCAAATAAGAAAACTACAAATCCTAAAAAGCTTTCTTAACCATGTAGCAATAAAACAATGAAAGAAAACATGTGATAAACATTCAACATTATTAGTACACAAATAACAAATAAAACATAAAATTACTCATTTTTTTAACTTCCAAACAAATAAATAAAATACAATACAACAACTTCTAAAAAACCAAAGTTTTAACAGGTAATACTTCATCCAATCAAATCAAATTTCTCTAATCCTCACGTTTTAAACCAAAAGAGTAAATTGTTTTTACAACTTAAAAAAAAAAAACTAATATCACCGAAAATTCAATTCTACAAGTCCTTGTCTTCATTAACCATGAAAGAAAAAAAAAGTTCACATTAACCATTATGCAGTTATTTCATTCAAACACTCATTCTATTCATTATGCAATTCAACTTTTACTTTCTTTTATTTATTAACTTTTCTTATTTTCAAACCAATCAAAACCTATACCAAACCCCACCATTCATTAAACCATATACTAGTTACACCACCCATTTACGCTACATTAAACAAATCAAAGATTAAACATAATACAAATTTAATTACCATCTTTAAATTATCTCACACAGTTAACACACCGAAAACATGACGTTACAATTATTCATATTAATTTGTATTAAAACTGAACAACAACAATAAGATCGTGAAGTCATTTATCTTTAGTACATTTTGAGAAATATACATTATATTACTTATACGAATTAATTACTCCAACTTTAATTTCGTCTATATCTAGACATCGACTTTTAGGTAACGTGAAATTATTTCCGAAACATTAATTTAGATGAAAATTGTTTCTCAATCCAAAAACCAATTTTAAAAATTATAACCCCATTAAAAAGTATTATACATAAATCTATTAAATTTGAGTCAGCATGGTGGTCATGCATTTATTCAATACTAGCAAAGAAAAGAAATGATTTTTACTCGGAAAATGATTAAAAATTGTGATGGATGTTATGGTGAAGACTTTGACTTAGAGAAGTCTTTGTCCTTCATTAACAACAATGACACCATATCAACTACTCATACCACACATCCTTTACTATGCTACCCACAATTTTCAATTTTCAATTTTCTTATGTTTATTTCAAATTCTATTCTTCACTTCTGCATTATCTCTATCTTTCTCCACCCATTAAAATATCTATTATCTTTCTCTCTGCATAATAAATATATTTACATATTGTTACGTGTCACTGTCTTGTGCAGATTTTTTTTCCTCGTCAAAAACTTCTTTCTAAATTCTGCAGCAATTATTAATTTCATTGAAATGAAGGTTGCTTTGTCTGATCTTGACTGTGTGAGTCTGTTTTTAAGGAAAACAAAATAAGACCAAAACAACAGAGACACCAAAACTCTTTTACTTACAATTTTACTTTTTAATATATGTCTTTAATTTATAATATATCAATCAACTCTTTTTTTTTCGGTGAAATTTCTGTTTCAGTCACATTCTATTATCTGCATAAAATATTAACCAAGAGATTTGAGTAAATTGGTTGAGACATTTTCTAAAAGCATGCATGATAAAATATTTTTCTTCGAACATATGTTTAGCCTGTAAGAATACATTGAAATTGTGTAAAAATTGTTCGGTGGATGAACAGTGTCTGACAAATTCAGAGGCTCTAAACCAGAATAAACAAATATCGATCTTTGCCACAAAGTCTTTTTTCTTTTTCTTTTTCTTTTCTTTCTTTATAATAGTAGCGGTAGTAATTGTTCTTGTTTCTGTGTTCTCTTCTTCACTCTCTTTCCTTTACCTTTCTGTCTAAACTCCAAACTCAACACTTCACTCTCTTCATATACTTCTGACCTGTTAGTAGCACTCTTCAATCTTCCCATTATTACTTTGTTCATACTTCTCAGAAAAAGGAAGAAAGAATTAAAAGTAAAGTCTTATGAACTGTTGCTCATTAGATATATAGATATATATTTTTTTAACTTTCAAGTTAGAAAAGACAGAATTATGAGTTGTGAACTGTTACTGTTAATTTATTGTTCATATTATCATCTGGGTATTCCTTGATTATGGATTCTACCCTCTATTGCTCTCTGATTATTGCTTCTTTGCTTTTCTCTTAACTGTTGATTAATCTTGATCTTCATTACTTTTTGTACATTTTCTCAACACAACTAAGACTTCAAGAATTTCCAATTTTTCTTGTGATCATCTTTCCATATTAAGCACTAGTTCTTGTCTATTCAGCTTTCATTACTTATAGCTTGAATTCTGTTTGCTCTGTCTCCATATATTTTATTTTGGGTTGAAATTTTCTGTTCCTTCTTGTGTTGGATGGCTTTAGTTTTAGATCATTCTGTATTCTGTATTCAGTGTCAGTTTTCTTTTTCTAACCCTGCGACTGAGAAAAGGGTAAAAAGAAAAAAGCAGTTTTTATGACCCTTTCGTTGACTGGAGTCTTCTTCTTAGTTCCTCTTCCATGCTTGAAAATCATTCCTTCATCATTATCTTTCTTCTGCCATGTACTAGAATTGCAAAAGTTATGCTTCACACTGTTCTCCCCACTGAAGTGTCTTTCAGTTGAAATTTTCTTTCACTCTTTCTACTTTCCTCTTTGGAAACAGCTCATTCTTAATTTTTAATGTAGACATTAGATTTTTAATGTAAGAGTTATTGTAGAATGATATCCAAATTTGTTTTCAATGTTTTATTTTGGTGTTGTTTTCTTTAATTTTTCATGCTTGAAGAAATAAAACTAATGCTTATTTGTTTTGATCAGAAAGAATGGGGACAAATCTCAGCACTCCCAAAACTGAAAAGTCTTCCGATGATGGAGAAAATGATCATCTTAGATATGGTTTATCATCAATGCAAGGCTGGCGTGCATCAATGGAAGATGCAGTGAGTTTTCGCTGGAAAAGTTGATACTTAGTTTGTTAAATTGATAATCTTGTCAGTGAGAAATACTGAATTTTGTCTGCACAAAAAAAGATCTTCATTAGAATGTTCAGTTTTCAACAAATTTGAGGTTGTTGGGGATTAGAAAAGATGCAATTTTATCTTCTGTCTCATGTTTTAAGGACAATGAGATTTTGGTCTGGTCAATTATGTTTTCTGGAATGAATGTATATACCATTAATTATGCTTTTAATATTGTAGTTTGCAACTTGCTTTGATTTATCTTTGTTGCATAGATTGCTTTAGTTGAACATTACTCAGCTGTTTAAGTTTCTTCATTCTCTTTTCTTCTGCTAGCATGCTGCACATCTTGATCTGGATGAATCCACTTCCTTTTTTGGAGTTTATGATGGTCATGGAGGTAAAGACTTGAACAAAATGTCTTATTTTGGAATCAGAAATATGTTATGGATGCTGAATTAAGCCCAAAATTTTCCAGGTAAAGTGGTTGCCAAGTTTTGTGCTAAGTATCTTCACCAACAGGTGGTCAAGAGTGAAGCATACACAGCTGGAGGAGATATAGGAACCTCTCTTCGGGAATCATTTTTCAGGTTAGAGGAAAAAGAGTGAACTTCATTTCTAATTACTGAAAGTGATTCTTCTGAATATGGAGACTGATGCTGGTTTTATATTTTCACTGTATAGTATAACATACGTTCAATTTACTGCATTTCATTAAAATTATAGAAGTGAAGATCACATATGAAGTATGCATTAAAATTTGGGATTAAATATGTTTTTAATCCCAATTTCGTCCATGTCCTAAAATTTGATACATTTTGGTTCCCAAACATTAAAAATGAATGGATATAATCCTGTTACCCAACTGTTTTAAATTTTTTTGACGTGTCAAATACGTTTTAGGATGACCTTTTTGAGTTGTTTATACCCTTTTGATAGGTTACAACTCAAATGTTAGCCTGAAAACACCATTTTAACAAGTCCACAAAATTAATGTCATTAGGTTAAAAAATTATATCCATTCATTTTTAAAGTTTGGGGACCAAAATATAACATAACAGATTCTAATTTCAGATCCAAGTTCAGGGACTAAAGCCCTATATAGGCAAAAAAGATGTGTTCAGTGGTTCCATGTGCATTCATTGTTTTCTTCTAATCCTGCAACAAAAACACCAAAATAAAATGAAATTAAACAAAATGAGTAATGAAATAGCATTTTTGTAATAATTGCAGGATGGATGAGATGATGCGAGGTCAAAGGGGCTGGAGGGAATTGGCAAGTTTGGGTGATAAGATAAACAAGTTCAATGGTAAGATAGAAGGATTGATTTGGTCTCCAAGAAGCAGAGAATATAAGAAGGCTCAAGAGGATAGTTGGGCCTTTGAGGAGGTAGGTATGACATTTTGAAGGTCCTTTGAGTGTTGTTTCTCCAAGTGTGTTGGTTTTGTGTGTGTGCTAAATTATAATTTCTCTGCACCTCCATTTTTCTTTTGTGGTGTCTCTTTTTGTTGCATTCAGTAATATGTCTTATGTATTGTGAGCAGGGTCCTCATTCTAATTTTGGTGGACCAACTTCAGGAAGCACTGCGTGTGTTGCAGTTATAAGAAACAACCAACTTTTTGTAGCAAATGCTGGTGATTCACGTTGTGTAATATGTAGGAAGGGTCAGGTAACATCAAGATGGAAATTCTCATCTTCAAAATAACACAGATTTCGTCTACAATTATTACAAAAATTTTCTGACTATTGTTCGGTTTATGTGCAGGCGTATGATTTGTCTATAGATCATAAACCTGATCTTGATTCTGAGAAGGATAGAATCATAAAAGCTGGTGGTTTTATTCATGCAGGAAGAGTTAATGGGAGTTTAAGCCTTGCAAGAGCTATAGGTACTTTACCTACTACCAAGTGAACTCTTATAAATGTTTATTTAAGTTTCTTCCAATTTTAGTTTGTAAGGATAGATTTGCACCCACTTTATATTATAAATTTGTCTTATCTCTAATCAATGTTAGATTCTAACACACTCAACAAAAACCTAACAAATAACAAATTTCGTTAGGATAGACTTTAACACATGGCTTTGATATCATACTAAGAACTGGACTTTAAGTCTAACTCAACCTTACAAACCTGCTTGTAAGATGAGGTTTGCACCTGTTTTATACTACAAATTAGTCTTATCTCTAGTGAATGTAGGATTACGACAGGGTTTTTGGTAATGGTGTATATTAGTCATGGTTTATATGGTTCCCATTCATTATGCTTCAATATTCTGCAGGTGACATGGAGTTTAAGCAGAATAGATTCCTTCCTGCTGAAAAACAAATGGTGACAGCCAATCCAGACATAAATACTGTAAGTTTGTTCATGTGTGATACATTAAATCGATTAACTCTACCACAGTTTCATGATTGCAACATGGAAGAACCAAAAATGAAATGCTTGGATAAAACTTAAGATTCCAAGTATTTACTACCATCTTAAGTTTTCAACTTTTGACTCAGTATTAATCATTTTTTACATTTTATCACAGATTGAACTTTGTGATGAAGATGAATTTATAGTGCTTGCCTGTGATGGCATATGGTATGCTTCTTATTCTATTATCCTTTTCTGTCTCTGTCCCCGTTTCAGTTCTGAATGTTCTCTATTATTTATATGGGGGAAAATTATATGTTCTTCAGAATTTATGGGGGAAAATCAATCTCTACATCACACTTAAATCGAGTTTATAATTCAAAAACTCAATTATGTGTGACGTTAAGATTAGCCAAGACAATAATAAACATATGGTGGTCCGAACCATGTAATAATTTTTGGCTCCTGTTGCTTCAGGGATTGCTTGTCAAGCCAACAATTGGTTGATTTCGTACGCCAACAACTTCTCATTGTGAGTTTCCTGTCATGGATATTAATTGTTGTTTATACCTGTTATTAAACAAAAATTTAGAAAAGAAATAAAGGGCCCAACCGGGTTCGAACCGGTGACCTCTTGATCTGCAGTAAAATGCTCTACCACTGAGCTATGGACCCTATGTTTAAGGATGTTTTTTCAAACCACTTATATAATTATAGCATTAATAATGAAAAATTTTTAAAATAAAGGGCCCAACCGGGTTCGAACCGGTGACCTCTTGATCTGCAGTCAAATGCTCTACCACTGAGCTATGGACCCTTCATTGACACCTATTGTTCTGGTGTTTTAATGATAATATTGACATTACACCATTTCTGTGCACAGGAAACAAAACTTTCTGCAGTTTGTGAAAGAGTGCTGGATCGATGTTTGGCACCAACAATAGCTATTGGTGATGGATGTGATAACATGACCATGATTTTAGTGCAGTTCAAAAAACTGAACCAGTCCAGTGCACCAACATAAGAACAATGATCTTCAAATGAACTAAGAATTGAGAGCACTGAAATTTAGTAGGTTTTGGACAAAAAACCAACACTACACACTTGTACTGTATATATAGTGTGGACTACTCCTTTCTGCTCACTTTAAGTAGCATTCATTTTCAATTTTTTGTGTTTACTTTGCTTACTCCTAGAGTTTGTTTTGCTTCTTCAATAAGCGGCTCCAAATGTTATATATCTCACTAAATGATCTTATGAGAATGTTTTGCTACTGATTCTGAAATTGACTTATGGATTTGTTTTACCATTAAAGAAAGAGGGGTTGCATCGCTCCTTTTTTAAAATTTACAAAATATCATTAAAATGCATTTGTATTTAGGAATATAAACAAATTGAGATAAAGATAGCATTTTTAATGCAGAAGTAAAAGAGTAAGACTTCATTAAAAACTTCTCATTAGAACTGGCCTTTTCATTTCTAGTACTTTAAATTGTGTGAATCCAAAGTCAAAAATGATTTGTAAAGTGTGTACAGTTGGAAAGTAAAAAGTTGACTTTCAAAAGTTGAAAAGAGTTAATAAAAAATAGTTTTCAAATTGCACAATTTGTAATTTATTTATACTATGTTAATCGAGGATATTTACTATTCGGAAGAATGAGACACGAATGATTTGGAATGATTTGAAAATGATTGAGGTGTTTATTTGTAAGAATTTAAAAGAAAGAAAAATGAAAGAATTGAGGGATTTCATAATTTTTCCATTCTTTTTTATATGTAAAGATTTGAAAGTGATTTGTATAAGATTATCGTAATGCTTTTCATTGTTTTCTTCTTAATTTAAGTTGATTCCCGTGCATATTTTCTTAATTTATGTAAATTAATGACACAAATAATCATTAATAATATTGCATAATTATAATAATAATGTTAAAATATGACTTTTAAAATTATGCTTACAATAATAATTAATAACCAAAATTTCTAAATTATTCACCAAAAACAATCTCAATATGTGAATATATTGTATTTTATTATATTTTCATTAAAATAATTATTTTTTTAATTTATTCGTTAAATTTTTTTTATAGAACAAATATAACTCATAAATATAATTTTAAATTACTTTCATTAAGGATAATTTAATATTTTTATTTTTATTTCAATTAAACTTAATTTTTAATCTATCACGACAATCATATCATTTATAAACTTTTAAAAATTCTACTTCTAAATTCAGTTACTTTCACTTCTACATTCCTTAATATAAACCATAGAAACTTCATCCTCTAATTTATTGAAATATATTTTTTACCTTTTTCTCAAATCAATCTAAGTGCATTGAATTAGATACTCCAAAAATTTATATAATTTAAAAGTTCGTTTTTAAAAAGAGATTATTTTTAATTTTTGGATTACATTAAAAGTTCTTTTTTTCACTTTCAAAAATATTTTCAAATTTTTCAATTAAAAAGCACAAAAATGAATCATTTTTATATGAAAGAGCCGAGAGAAATTAATCAAGATACAATATGAAAGCGACTTATATTATACTCAGTGAAATTTAAGACATATAAAAATTTTATTATAAAAATAATCTTACTTTTAAAGTTTTGAAAAGTAAAAGTCTTGAAAAAAAATTAAAGCTTAAGTCTAATAAGATTATTGGATCAAAACAAAAGTTGCAATAAAATATTAAAAGTATTTAATGTAATAAAATGACATAAAGTAGAGACTGATAATGTATTGACAACCAGAATTATTTATATAACAACTTGACAATTATTTATTTAATTACTTTATTACTGATTAATTTAAATGATCCTACTGTTAAATTATTACGAAATGCTGTCGATTGGGTGTACGTCGAAAAAAAGTTGTTAAACCATCATTTTCTTAAAGTGAAATAAAATATGATAGGAAGACCATTGTATTAGAGATGACTTTAAAAATTTAAAGTTGGTATAAATTAAATTTCTTACAAATGACAAATGCGAAAGATCAGTTCTATAGGATATTTATAACTTTTAATTTTGACGTTTTAAAGGATACACTAAAAAATAACATGTATCTTTAAGAATTTGAAAGAATATTAAATCTATTATTATTATTATTATAAAAGTTATTTTATTTTTTTACCTAGCATTTATCGTTTTAGGCATGTTATTTAAAATTTGAAAGATATAGTAAATCGTCCATTCAGTTATATAAAAAGGTAATTTCAATTCTTTTAAATTTTCTATAAAATGTTTTTTTCCTTGTAACATTAGTATTTGAAGATATAGTTTCATTAAATAATCTATTATCTGCTTGTTAAGTAAGGTAGCTCAAAGATGAGTTTGCTTAAAATCATGTTAGGTGCATATTTATTCTCTCATTTAACTTTTAAATTTAATTTTTTTATTTGAATTTTATCCTTTCAAATGTTCTTTTTATCGGAATTTATTCTACGATAGTTAATTGAGATTAAAAATATAAAAAGTGTTAAAAATAATATATAAAATATTTATTTATTTCAAAAAATATATATAAACAGACACAATTTATCAAATTTTTTAAATTTAGGCAAATATTCAAAGTAACGAAAAAATGTTTGAATATATTCTAAATATTTAGAGGTTATCTTCAAATATTTCTTTTGCAAAACTCAAATTAAAAACTAAGCTTAAAAATTTTAAATAATAAAAACTGCAAATAGATGTTGTTCAATAAGATTGAAAATTATATATCTTGTAAAGTCTCATATCACATAGGATAAGAGCATAAGCAAGAGAGTGAGTGTGTTGGTGACTATATAATGAACTTTAGGTTCATGATTTTAGTCGCCCCAAGTTTAAGACATTTTGAGTTAGTATTTAACTTTTCTTATACTTTTGTAGTAAAGTGTTGTGAGGTATAGTAAATTCCTTCTCTGGACAGTGTGGATGTACTTGGTGTCAAAAGGTTTGATAGTGTTATCCATGTGTTATACAAGTTTTCTAATAATGCTATTTTTTTGTTATCTTTAGAAAACGATAGTGATTTTTCTCCAGATGTAGAATTTCCACATTATATTGGTTGTGTATTCTCATGCTTATTTATTTCTCTATTAATAGGATTCTTAGAAGTAAAGATGGTGCTTTCCAAACAAGTTCCTAACCCAACTCTATAAACAGGGGCGAAGCTTTTTGGGGGCAGGGAGGGGCCTTGGCCCCCCAAAATTTTGATTTTATATATATATATATATATATATAATATAAAAAATATATTTAAAATTGTAGGCAATATATATTAGAAATTAATAAAAATTATATTTTTTATTTCTTTTATTTAAACATAACATTTAATGTAAATACAAAATAAAATATAAAATTAAATATAATAAAAGATAAAAATATTTAGGTTTAATTTTTCTTTTGGTCCCTGTTTTTATTTAAAAATTGACACTAGGATTAGGTTAATTACACCAACAAAGCAAATTATCCATATTAAGAGTCTCAATTTTAATGAAAAGATCATTGATCTATTTCGAAGAATTTAACAAAATTTATCATAAAAGATCGAATTACATCAGTTTTTTCAAAATTCGGAATCAAATTGAGACTAAAAAAATTGGAGGACCAACTTAACATTTTTAAACCAAAACATGAATCAAAAGAGTAATTAAATCAAATATTTATTAACATAATTTTTATTTTCCTTTTCAATGTCTTTTTAGTTTTTCACAGATTGTAATAATCTCTCACTCTCATATGTCTTCTTTTTGTTTTTAAAGAAAAAAAGTTAGACATAAACTCATTATATTTCTCATTTATCCGCTTCCTTTCCTGTCTCTTGTCTTACTTGATAATGAAAACATTATTTTTTTTTATTTCATGAGTTTTTTGTATATTTTTTTTATGAATATAGAAAAAAATAGTGTATTATGTATTAATAATAATGAATATATTTTTACATGTCTTAATTTCTTATTAGATTATGATCAATTATTTTTTAGTATTATTTACAAAGAAGGTATATTGATAAATAATGAAAAAATAAATTAATCGTTTAAGAGTGATGAAAATGAAATTATTGACTAAAACAAGATAGATTCTACTTCTTCACATATTTTGAAGCATTATACTAATGATAAAAAATGTTCAATTAAAGAAGTCATTTTTTGAAGCATTATACTAATGATTGAATCTAATGATCTCAAAATTATATTATTTTGGCCCCTTCGACGCTTTTGGTTAAGATCCGCCACTGTCTATAAAAGGAGTCCTAAGGGAGCATTTAGGTGGTTCATTTTCTCATGTAGTTCATGTAGCCACCATCCTCTAACACCTCATTCACTCGTTTCTTCTATATGTATGCTATTTTCATTTTACATCATATTTTGTAACGTCTTCATGGAATACTAAAACTTTGGGGTTGATTTTCTTATAATTTCAATAATGGATTATTAGATTTCAAATAAGTAATGTGTTATTCATTTGAGTCTATTTTCATTCTTTTTATCTTGAGTTTTATTTATTGCTTTCAAGATTGTCTTTAAATGACATCGATAGATGTAAACAAAAATGAATTATCAAATACCATTTAAAGACAATTTTAAAAACAACAAATATAACTTAGGATAAAAGAAAAATTGACTCAAATAATAAAACCAAATGAATAACTCATTACTTGCTTGAAATCTGGTGTTGAAGGACAATAGCTGCACGAACTAAATGTCTCTTTGATCTCCTTTGAGTTATACTGTAATTTTTGTTATGAATTTTTAGGATTAATTGTGAATATGAGTTATCCTTTGTAGAGATTTTTCAGTTACTTTCAAGATTTAAAATATTTGGTACCAATTGGGAATATGTTGGCTCTAAGGAGGTAGCTGCAGAGATTTATTCATTGGCTTTTCAAAATTGTTGGTAGAATCTGATTCCTATTGTGAGAGCTTCATTGTTTCACTGTTTCCTTTCTCCACTGCATTTTCTTTCTCCTTTTCAAGGGAACAAAATCAAATAGCACTTGCATCTGCCACTTTCACTTTTTCATGAATTCTTCCTATTACTTAAGAAAATTAATTTTAACTTAATTTCTCATACATTTGTAGTATCATTGCCTGATATAAATTCAAATTTCTTCTATATTATTTATTTTACCTCTGTTTATCACAAAAGTGTTAAATACAAACTTGATCTAATTATACTTTATCCATCCATGAAACTGTTGGAAAGATAAAATGGAAATATTTAAAATCATGTAAAATAAACGAAAAAATTGAAGCAATAATATTTTTAATAAATATGATATTGTAATTTGGTTATATCTCTAATTGAGCTAAATTTTAGAATAGTTAATCTCATTTCAAGAAAATCTCAAAAATCACTCTCACAAGAAAAAAAAAAGATTTAATATGAGAACTTACCGGAAAAAAGTTACAGGCACTCTTTGTTATTTGACTCAAAGCAACAATACAACTCAATTCTAATAAAATAAGGGAGAAAGAAGGAAGATTTTTTTGCACTGATCCAATGTGTCTTGTGCTTTATTTCCAAATTTTTATTTATAGAGACGGATTAAGAACATTATTACAGAAACAAATATAGAATTAATTATAATGAAATAAAATTTATTGGAGCAATTTAACTTTTTCCTATTTTGAATGATTCACTAAATATATTGCATTTAATTATTAAATTTTTTTGGCCGCAATCTTTAATTTAGCTCAATTTACTTCCGATTAATTTGATTGAATCATAATCTTCATAAGTTGACTCATTGAATTGTTGGTCATCCACATCTCCAACAACGGACTGCACAAGATTGGGTATTGATTTCCATCAATTTGGCTCATGTTAAATAATCTTAGATTACCTTTCTCCTAAAAAAAATATATGCATTGCTAAAATCATGAAAAATGCAATAAATTTAGTAAAATTGAATTATGCTATGTTTTTATTAAAATATTCTAAATGCTTGATTTATAAATATAATAATTAGTTTAGAAAATAATGTTAGATCAATAAATAAAGAGTAAAATGACATACATTAATGAACCAAAAGTAAACTAATTCCAACAACATTTGAATTAAAAGACAATCTAAATTCATTGTTTCCAAACAAACAAACACAGATTTCTAATTTGTCCAAATAAGAAACTAAAACCAAATTATGCCTAAAAGATGGTACAATAACAAAAGTGTTATTCAAATCCAAATAAAAATCGGTACACAATAATAATTCAAAAGGCTCTATAACTTTCACCTCCACTGATTTGTCATCTCCAACATATATTCATCTTTCATAATCAATTGGCTTCCAGTAGCTTAAGACAACCCTGCATGGAAACACTGATGTTAGTAGTGGCACCTGAATCTAACCACCAGTGTTTCTTGGTATTTAAGATAAATTGACCTTAGAACATACCAAAACAATCATTGTACCTCTCTTTGCACACCAAGCGTGATACTTTGTACAGTTCTTCTTTACATGTCCAACCTTATTACAAAAGAAACATTTATCATCCTGTTTTTGTTTCTTTTGTAGTGGGCCCTTACCAATTTCATTCTTGAGATTGTCAGTTTTCTTCCTTTTGCTCTTGTCTTTAGAGGTACTTGTTGAGTGAGCACTTTCAATCTTTTCTTGCTTCAGTCTCTCCTCTTCTTGTGCACAATATGAAATGAGCTCATAAAGAGACCATTTCTCTTTTTTACGGTTATAAGATACCTTAAATTGTTCGAACTGTAAGGGAAGAGAAATCAAAATTAAGTGTATGAGTAAGTCTTCTGACATCTCAAGTTTCAATGCCTTAAGTTTTGAAGCAATGTTTAACATGCTCATGATGTATTCTCTCACATTTCCTTTGCCATCGTACTTCATAGAAATCAAGCTCTGGAGAAGTGCACTTGTTTCTGTCTTATCACTTCTCGCAAAACGCTTTTCAATCTCAACAAGAAAATCTTTAGCACTTATTATTTCCTCAGATCTAGCACCCATAAAGACCTCTGGAATGTCGCGTTTAATGATCATCAGACTAATGCGATTTGAGCGGTTCCATTTCTCATAATCTTTCCTCTCTTCAGAGGTACTTGAATCCGTAGGAGAAGGGGGTTTCTCAATCCTTAATGCAAGGTCAAGATCCATGCAGCCAAGAACTATCTCCATGTTCTCTTTCCAATCCTTAAAATTTGTTCCATTGAAGACTGAAACCGAATTTAGATTAGGAAATATAGAAGCAACTGTAATTGTATTTAGATAAAGAGAAATAAATGAATTAAGCTCACATAATAAAATTAATAATTATAAATATATTCAAATAATGTCTAACCTATCTCAAAACACCTAATGCACCTTCAGTATCAAGTTTTTAGACAATAATATTAATTACTATAGGCATCTTGTTATGATGATCAAACACTGAAAGTAAAGTCCAACAATAAATTTAACTTTTGATTGATTTATCTTTGATAAACAAAACCTTAAAACTATCACACGTCTACATTAAATATATGAATGCAATTCGACTAAATATTAATATTCTTTTGGATTGATCGATACTCACGTGAATATACATAAAAATAAACATTTAAATTTTCCTATGAACTACGTGAACAAAGAAGATTAATTCTGATGATTTCTTAATTTAAATAGCTCATTTAAAATTATAAACAATGAATAAAATTTGAATATTAATTTATACCAAAACTAAAATACATTTATAATAATAAAATGGATTTCTTATTCAATTTACATTCTCGTAAAAGTGGGTTTTGATTTTTCAATCAAACCACTCAATTGACCACTCGACACTTAATATACATCAATATCAACATTAACATTCAAAACGCATTCCCCTAATTGAATTCGACTTGAAAATGAAATTCAAACTAATGTAATTTGAAATCATAATTTATATATACATTGAATTCATCATACTTGCTTTGCATCCGGTGAAACGTATTGTGTACACAATATGACAAAATACTGGGACATGCAGTGTTGAAATCCAACGATTCAATTCAATCCATTCAAAACAAAGCCACGCAACATTTCAATTCTCAATTGAAACCATTCGCAAAACAGGATAAAATGTCTTTCCAATCATACTAATTGTTTTCAATCCAATTTCAATTGAAATTAAACATAACGATGACAGCGGAAAACGACAATGCATTGGATTAAACATTCAATTTCGTCATAGGTAGCATAAACGAACAAAAAAAACCTAAATCTAAAAAATTAGGGTTTATAAATATTATAGAGAAATACTTAAATCTCACAATAGGGTTCTTTACAAATTGGGGGAAAAAACAAATATAGGCTTCGTGCTAATTTGGGAACAAAACTCAATACCCAAATACATATTAATAAATGAACAATTAATCCTCTTAATTAATGGAGCAATTCCAATATCCTATGAAAATGCATTATACAAAAACGCACCTGGATTGATCATTGAAAATAGGGTTTATTAAATATATGATCTTCCAACCGTAGAGTTCTCCTGATGGGATGAAGGGAAGAAAAACAGGAATATGTTCGGGCTTAAGGAGGGATCATAACCCCTTTAGTTTCAAAAATAATTGCCAACTAAGGTATTTACTCATTTTTTTAAATCACTAATTACGATATAAAATAAATATTTATTTTACATAATTAAAACTTACTTTCTGTTTCAAAATTATAGCATTTTTAGTTTAGTGTGAACCTATTAAAAAAAATTAACGATTACATATTTATTGTAAAATACTCCTATCTAATGTACTTTTTATTTTTATACCTTTTATTCTGAATGTTTTAATAATTAAATTAAAAAAGTTTGTTAATATCGTTGTTAATTGTATAAGGATATGTCATTTTTTTTAACTATACTAATATATAAAAAGATAACAATTTGATAACTATTTTTTATATGTATTTCTTTTTACAATGTTATCTTTTGAGTTAAGATAATGCTTTTTAACCGTTATTTTGTTTTGATAACTATTTTTGATTACCTAACAGAAATATGTATACATATGCATTATTTTTATTAATTTGTCTTTATTTTTTTGTAAAACGAAAGATCGAAGTGAGTTTTGTAAATAAACATTAGAAATAAAAAATAATAATCTAACCTATTTTTTTCTTTTATTTTTTAAGAAATATTAAATTAAATTTAGAACTAAAATTAATAGAAAGAAAGAGTAGAGACTAAGAAAAAACATTGAGAATGTGATTGAAGAAAATTTTCTAAAATAGTTTTCGGTGAAGAACTGCTCGAAAAGGTTATCTATTCAAGATGGTTATTCTAATTTATATAAATAAATTATTGAAGAAGGCAAGAAAATGTTAAGAAAAAGTTTCTATCAATCTATTTTATTTTAAACCGGTGATTTAGTTTGTACATTGTATCGGACAATTATTTATTTGTACACATTAAAATATTTGAAGTTATTTTAATATTTAAATTATGCTGTAACTACAATTTATAACAAGAAAATATCTTCAAACATGTCAATTATATTTTGGATTTATAGTAAACAGTTTAAATGGTTATTTATTAAAAAATATTGATATTCAGTTTAGAGTTAAATATAGAAAGATGGTAGAATGAAAAATATAACCAGTTAAAAAAAATATGCATATATAAAAAGAAAAGAATAAAGAAAGATAGTTTGAAAATTTTCAAATAATATATTCTTAGTAATTATTATAATGGTGGAAAATACACTTTCAAAGAAAATGAGAAAATAATATTAATAGTGAGATTCCCATTGTAACGTCCCAATTAATTAATGAGCGTAATTAAAAGAAAACGTCACATGATTATAATATAATAGCGCAGTCCAGAAGTTTAAACATAAGACCTTACAACTAAGGCACACCACGATGCCACCAAAAATAGGATAACGGTTTGACTAAAAGTTTACAATTCCAATAACAAAGAATACAGGGGCCATAGCCCTAAATAAAAGCCCAAAGGAAACTAAAGCCCAATCCACGCGGACTATGCAGTGGAATTACCACCTCCCTGTTGTCCACAGGTGTTTCTCGTCTCTGTTCGCACCAACAAGTTGATGATCATCGCAAATAAGAGTACCACACAGCAGGAACACACAACAACAAAAGTAGGGTAAGCTCGTGCATAAAATCACATCATAAATGAAGTCAAATACATATTCACAGTCCATCATACGTACGTCACACAAGCATGTTACGACCTTTCAAACAATACACTACGACTCCGGATACATATAACTTGGTCGAATTCAGCGGATGCTTGCACTTGTGGTGGATACCTCTGCTCACCCCCAAGCTAAGTGTTACAAGTGTTGCAATGAATCGATTTCCCTCACCATAAGGTTAGCCCTTAATGAGTTTTAGGCCTCCTACTACTCTCACCACAGGGGTTAGTCCGTTAGTCCGCTCTAAGTGAGACTAACTGACCCCTTAGAGTGTCAGGATGCAATCCTTACCTTGAATCCTTACCTTGAATCCTTACCTAGTTATACAAATGGGGCACTACCATGGACACCCACTAACAGGGGCCATGGAATTACGTCCCGACCACTGAAGCGCAACCCCGAAGGTCTCACCTAGAGACCCCAAGGAATTACACGCTGACGCGGACCAATCAATCATAAATTAACAATATTAGAACCTTAAATCACGTTTGAAATTTCATACCAACCCCTGAGGTCAATTCCTCATACTTATCACATTTTGGATCCATGCTACTGATCATCACCATCCCATGAGTCTAGGACCTCTTCTCATATCAATACTATGTTACTTTAATTCCAGTCCACTCATTCATTTCACATGCCAAGGTTCCACAATATCTGTCATTCACCATTCATGAATCATATCATACATACTTAGTAATCCATTGTGCATATATACATACATACGGACGTGTATCTCATCACAACAATCATACCCAAACAAATTCCAATCATCCAAGAGCAATCAAACAACCAAACAGCGCCCTGTCTCGCCCAACCCCTCGCTCAGGCCGAAGGGTCTCGCTCAGGCGGGACCCCTTCGCCTAGGCGAGGGCTCGAAGGAGGAACCAGGAGCCAACGCGGGATCTCGCTTAGGCGAGTCCCTTCTCGCCTGGGCGAGATGTTCGCTCGCTTAAAAGTTGAGCAGGTCGCCTGGACGACCTTTCGCGCAAAAGGGTTTGGACGAGTCCCTGTTTGTCCCGCCTAGGCGAGACTGGCTCGCTTGAGCGAGATTATCAGGCCTCGCCACTGTTCTCCTGTAACAGCCACTCACACTTACTCAATCCAACATATCCATGCGTCCACAGTTAACAAAATCTCACACCAATCAACATAAACTCAAAACGACAGTCAACAACATGGAAGGGAGCGGAATATAAGTTTAAGCCATAACTTTCCTACCTAGAATGGGTTCGTACAGGACGTTCGACGCACAACCAAGGAGCACAACAACTCTAGAACGCACTAAAGAGCTGAAAACAGAAGGTACACGGGACAAAGGGCGGATTAATACTAAACCCTAGCTGTGAAATGCAAAGGAAAAGCAAATGGAACTCAAACGATCTAGAGAGGGCACTTACATGGAGTAGAAACTGATTCGGAGCTAGTTCGAGAAGGCTTGGGGAGGAACCCTAGCAGAGCATCCTGTGAGTGCAAGGGGAAAAGACGGCTAGTTTTCTGAAAGTGAATGAAAATGTGGAATTAGGACAACACGAAGGGTTCTTATATCATGGGCCAGCCTTTAGGCCCACTGCTGTAGGGTAGCCCTTAATATTAAGGTAGCAGAAATAATTGGGCCTTACACCCATTGTCCAGCTTATGTACGTATTAATTTATTAAACTAAAAATATTTGTCTTTCTTATAAAATTAGTATTTTTCTTTCTTCAACTTTTATAAATCATTGGTTAAATCTAATACAAAATAATTTACTTTCTTTGCATATGGTGTTAAACAATTCTCAAAATATTATTTCTTCTTTATACTTATGACTAATGTTTCTGAATCGCCGA
>Ga0214544_1002985_pt1 | contig 35352 bp, 23 predicted proteins | sample CNSS3metaG_FD_160074 | JGI IMG/M metagenome (GOLD analysis project Ga0214544, IMG submission 160074) | Root nodule microbial communities from cowpea collected in UCLA plant growth center, Los Angeles, California, USA - CNSS3 | ecosystem: Host-associated > Plants > Roots > Nodule | place: USA...
ATTTAATATATAAAAAAATATATAAAAAAAAATAAAAAAATATAAAAATATATATATAATTATTAAAAAAAATATATATATATATATATATATATATATATATATATATATATATATATATGACACCGTGACATTTATTTTTATGAAAAATTAAAAAAAAAATAAAAAAAATAAAAAAAACCATATACTGACCATGTAACAAGTTGATTATAGTCAACTTGGTCTGAAAGGACCTAATTGAAACACTTCTTTAAAACTTAAAAGTTGGAATGTAATTGATACTTTTATTTAAACTGTACAAAATTAACACACTTATATCAAAGTGGGTATCATCCGAGTAATTAAAAAAAAAAAATCTCTAAAAAAAGCATTTGACATCTTAAAATATTACTTTAATGTCCAAAACCCTATTCACTACTATCTTTGATCTTTTCTCTTCCTTCCGTTCATCTTCTTCCCTCTATGTTCATCTTCTCCTGTTTTCTTTTCACTGTTTATCTTCTGCATTGGTCCTCTCTCTGATGTTCATCTTCTCCGTCGTTTTTCATCCCTGAGTTTCTTCTTCTGTGTTTCTTGCTGATTTTTCTTTTCTTGTTCCTCCCTCACCCATAGTCTGTAACGGAAACTGAATCGCGAATCACACGATTCAGATCCTGTTCATGTCACGATTCAAGTTACAAAACGATTCTTCAAACGATAAGTATCGCGGAGGAAGAATCTTGTAACTAATAGGGATTCCAATTGTACGATTCTAACTACACTTACAAATTCTAAATTTGGTGAGTATAGTCTGGCAATCGTAAATGGACTTGCCTAATCGTGATAACCAGCAGAGTGTTGCTGTGAAGAAGACAGCACTGAGAGATCTGCAGAATGATAATAAAATCATGGTGCCAACCTCTGTTGGAAGCTCTTCGCTTTTAAAGGATAAGGATCCTGGTACTGAATCGAATAGGGTTTCCGGTACCAAGAGACCCTTTTCTGACCAACCAGTGAACCAGAATCTCCAGCAATCTCCGGGAAATAATGCTGCAAATGGACATCTTGTGTATGTCCGTAGAAAATCAGAAGCAGAAATAGGCAAGGGCACTGCTTTTGAAAATCCAAGTGTTAATGCTTATTGTTCACATTCGAAGCAACTTTGTTGTGAAGAGGAGAATGCTCAACCAAAATCTCAGATAAAGGAACCAAAGGTTTCTTCTTTCCCTGCATTTGCACCTTTTCCCGTGGCTTCTTCGATGAACTCATCTGGAAAGCCTTCAGTTCCTGTTTCTCTTGGGAAATCTTCAATCAAGTTAGCACCAGTTGAGTCCAATTACGTGACAGCTTCTTCTGGCGCTACTCCCACCACTGGTAATCCAAAGGGATTAAAAAATCTGCACTGGGAAGAGCGATACCAACAATTGCAGATGTTTTTGAAGAAATTGGACCAATCAGACCAAGAAGAATATATCCAAAGTATGTCCAGGAACCGTAGAATAGTAACTCAAATGTTTTCTTATGAAGTTCATGATATTTTGTTTAGCTGATATTATCCTTTGCCAGTGCTTCGCTCCCTGTCCTCAGTTGAACTTAGCAAACATGCTGTTGAGTTAGAGAAGAGATCAATTCAGCTTTCATTAGAGGAAGGTAATGGAATTGCTGTTTCGTTTGTTTCCTTTCTTAGAGTTGATTCTGAATGTATACTGAATGTGGGGTGTTGAATTAGGCATTAAATGAACTCTTTATGATCATTCCCTATATATCATGCTTGTGCTAGTTTCAATCAATACGAGTCTGTGAATTACTTTGATATCTTCCATAGCTGTTATGCTTGGGAACTCATCTGTCCATGATGCAATCCATTACTTTGCCATGTTTTCTTTTTCTTTTTTCTCAAATCCATTATTTTATATAGACCTTTAACTTTACTATATGGATATCATTCGTATTGCACTATTCTGGAAGGTAGAACAGAGAAATCAAACATTTGCATTTTGTTGGAGTTGTAGCTGTTAGCATCCCCAACCTGCATAATACTTTCATCAACTGTGTGAAGCTGATGATTTTTCTATGATGACAGCCAAAGAATTACAGCGTGTTGCTGCTTTAAATGTGTTGGGTAAATCAGTGAAGAACTTCAAAGCGCCAGTTGATCACGACGAGTGTTCAGACAAGTTGAAGACGTGATCATGATCTTCCTATTTGGGCTGCTGTAAATTTCCACGGCAGTGGAATCTTTCTGACTTTTTGTTTTGCTTAGAGTTTATGCTGATTCTCTTAAAATCTTCTAGTTGACAGAAATTATCCAACACCTTGTCCACGAAAATTGAAAATGGTTATCTATTGCAGTTTGTGCTTCTTGTATAGATTGGATACCCTTCTTTCTTTCTGCTCTTCTTACATAGCTTACAAAAAAAATTATTTAAGCTATTCGCTTGAATGATTAAGTTTCATGTGTATTTTCATAAGAACCATAATTTTTTTCACTAAATGTATTTCCATAAGAACTTCTGTGAAATTAAACATTTGACAATAAAATTACTTGTTCACCACATACTGGTGTGTGAATGTTAGTAACAACCTCAGGAATCAGAATATCTAAGGATATTTCTGATCAAAATTTTCTGAAGTAGTTGTAAAGTCTCCAATTGGCCTTCATCATGAAGGCAAAATTGATATCTGGAGCTCTTTAAAGGTCAAGTCCTCTAACTGTTACACTTAGTTTGTTATGAGTGATGTACTATTGTAAACAAAGAAGAAAAAGGGAACAGAAGGTTATTGGTTTGATTCAGTGTAAGTGGAAATGTAATGTAAGCTTTGTTGACCTAATATTTTCTTACAGTTGAAAAACATTCTCATAGTTGATAATGGACTATACATATAATAATCCATACAACAACGTGTAATTAAAAATAATAGTGGTTGATGAAAGATGACTAGTAAATTAAAAGGGTAGTTTTGTTAGTTGTTGTATGTGATGATGTAGAAGTAATTGGGGAGTATAATGACATCGGCACCAAAAAAAATTCAATGAAAACAATAAAATCATTTGTAGTTTTACCATATTTGTAATATTAATTTATATTTATCATAAAATCTTACATTTTTTAATACATGAATAGAAATAAAAAAAATAACATCTACATCATTTAATAAATATAAAAATTAAATGATAATAATTTAATTGAAAAATATAATTTTTTTTAGTATTTTATAGAAACAAATTAATAAGATTAAATTAAAAAAACTTAAATTTATATAGACTTAAAACTTTTATATATATATATATATATATATATTAAGAAAACAAATCTAGTCTCGTGTGCTTCGAAGAAATTTAGTCAATTAATTTTATTATAATTATTTTTTTGAATTAAATCATTTTTATAAATAATCTTTTCCATGCATTTTTTAGCTAAATATTAATAGTAGTAATAATTGTAGTAATGGTTCAATGAAAATTATCCCAATCCAAAGTTATTTAAAAAATTATTTATAAAAATTAATAAGTTTTAAGAAAAAATTATAATAAAATTAAATTTATAGGTAGATATTACAAAAATTAAAGACCAATTGTAACAAAGACAAAACTGAGTTCTGAATATGTATTTACAAGGGAGTGAAATTTAGGAAAATAAATTATTTGTTTCCCTCTCATTTACAATTGAAGAATAACTTTTAAGGGAATGAAAAGGATAAGTCAAACATTTCCTCATAATAATATTATCCAAATTTGATCATGATTACACCGAACCATTTACAATTACACCCAACCATTGATCAAATGATGTATAATTTAATCATACCATCTTCCTTATGATGGTAAAATTACTAACACATGTAGGTATTTCTAGATAAAAAATTTGCGACAAATAGTTAGTGTCCGCAAATATTTATTATTTATGGGTAATGGATAACATGTATTTTAAAATCCGTTTATAAATGGGTCGAGTATGAGTATTTGTATTCACGAATATCTATTACATGTAAAAAAATTAAAATTAAAATTTAATATATATTTTATTAATTTAAATTTAACTAAAATTATAATTATATTTTATTAGGTTAAATTTAATTATAATTGAAATTTAATTATTTTTTATAAAATATATATCAATTTTAAATATTTGCTGGTATACGGGTATCCATAGGTATTCCCAGGTTTTAAGAAAATCCACGAGTAACCGCAGATCTTCAAAAAATCTACTGATATTTTTTAAATGGGTACTCAATAGGTAAACAGACGAATAACAAAAAGATTTTTTGTGTGGGTCGGATTGCGAGTATATACTATTTATGTCTGAACCGATCAATTGTCATCCATAACCTTAGTGTTAGAAGATGTAAAGAATTAGTTCAGTAGAATGAATAATGCCATAATTTTATTTATAGTATAATAAGAAAAAATAATATAGCTTTACTATAAATATTTTAATTCGTTAGTTTTATTTAAGTTATGTCAATAGATAAGGTAATTAAAAATATGTTTGTATTTAGTAATTGTCACACCTATTATTGTGTAATTAACTTTGGAAGTTTTTATCATTTTTTTTTTAATTTAACACTTTTAGTAGTTTTTTTTAAAGCTAATTGCATATTAGGGATAACTTTTTCTTTAATAAATACATGTAATTTTTATTAAAGACCAAACATGCACTTAATTATTTTAAATATTAATGTATTTCAAATAAAACTAACCTAATTAGAGATTAATTTTCTTTCTAACCTCCCACAATCGCTCTTAACACTAATTTCTTTCTTAAAATAATTTCTTACAAAACTAAAAAAAAAATGAGAATGATTGTGTTTACATATGGTTGAATAATCTATTATTGAAAAACCTACAATAACAAAATAGATTTAAGGATTTAAAATCATGATCCATCCTATACTACTCACACTTAAGTAATTTTTTCTAACATTTATTTCAAATAATAAGGTTTGAACTAAAACCTTATAAATAATAGTCTATATAAATGATTGTTCTTTTGTTAATTTTTTTAAATATGTTTTAAAATTTTTCTTATGTATATTTATTTATTAATTATTATTTGAATTATTTTAGACATTACTTTTGTTATTATAGGACTGAGATAGTACCTTGTAAACATCTCAAGACTTATTAATGAAATTCTCTCTTGTAAGTGTTAGTCGTCCTTTTAGCTCTCGTCCTTTTGTAGGTCAAAGTGTGGAGAGATACATGCAAAAGATACGCTAACCCTCAAGTCAACAAAGAGTTTTTTTTTTTCAATGTCAAATATCTAGGATTAACAACTAATGACGAAAGTGAGTCTAATTACTTAGGTCCATGTGTATTCATACTATTTTTCTAAGGATCATTACTTGGCATTTTGCAGCCTTACGTGTATTCTGACTTGGTTATAGGCTTGGACCCAATTATGGGCTTCATGAGCATGATGTTGGAGGCCTAATTTGCTGAAAAGTCTACTTAATCTTCAACGAATTCTTCTAAGTTACGTCTATGAGGAGGGGTTGCATACCTATCGTTTGTCGATAAGTGTCCTGTTATTGATGACTTACTTTGTATGGTCACTTAGTTTTAGTGTTTGTCTTATCAAGGTTGTTAAGTGCTTGGTCTGGATTCTTGGACATAACCGATAACTAGGTGGTCCTCATAGGTGTATTAGGGTTCTCATTTTCTTATGGGGTTATTATGTTAAAGGCTTATGATTGATCTTCCTTGGAGGGATGGACAAGTTTCTGACCTCAGGTCTAGCCATTGGCTGGGGATGGTCGACCCTCTGTGGTACAACTTTATTTATTTATCTTTGACAACTACATACATGTAGTTTGTTAATATTAACTTGTGAGACCTATCGCTAAGGGTGGATATGGATTGAATTTTTCAAAATTCATTCCAAAGCCAATAAAATAGATTAAATATATCCATATTAACTCCATACACCAAAGTTGGAATTTTTATCAATCCAATTTCAATTGGATTAAATCTAGATACAATTCACTTTGTTAGTTAGATTAAGTCCAATGAGAACAATTTAATACATGCGTCAAGCTAACTCGTCCCACCTAGGTTCGGTTTATTCGGCTCAACATTCAGTTGGAGCTGACTCAACCTTCGAAAGGGGCTGACTTTTAACCTTCGACTTGAGCTGACTCGGCTTGGCCTAAGGTTGAGGCCGAATCGGCTTAACTATCGGTCGAGACTGCCTTACCTAAACCTTCAGATTGAGTCAACTTAACTTGACCTTCGACTAGGGTTGACTCGACTGACCTTCAACTAAAACCAACTCAGCTCGACATTTAGCCCGATCGACTAGGCTGGACTTTCTACCGAGACTGACTCAACTCGCCTTTTAACCGAGACCAACTCGACTTGACTTTCGATCTAGCCGATTTGGCTCAACTTTCGGTCAGGGCTGACTTGGCTAAACCTTTGGTTTAAGCTGACTAGGCTTGAACTTTGGTCAAGGACTAAGTCTGCTCAACTTTCTAGCTATATAATGCATGACTTTCTAGCTAACATGTGGGTGTGCTCAGGTGAAGACTCACGTTTTCTCGACAATATTAAAGTTGACAAGCTGAACATGGAGTTTATTGAGGAGTAGCATTCCTAAGTAGTCCAAGATCGATTACAGATGCCACCGAGTTACCGAGTGGATCTTGTGAGCATTGTTCTTCGTGCTAGAGGCGCTCCATCCTAATATTTCTCTATAAATTCTTTATAAAGATAATTAAATAAAAAATGTGTAAAATGGTTTCAAAAAATAATATTAAAATTTTAGAACATATTTTAGAAGAGAGACACAACAACAAGAATAAATAATTATGTATTAATAAAACTTTTAATCATTTAAAAATATGTTAGACATAGTTTAACAAATTAATTGTTACAAAATTTACAATTTTATGATATGTGATCATTTTCTGGTATAAAAGAATTTCTAACTAGCTAATAAGTGTGAGCACATTTTAATTGAATTTTAAAATCAATTATCACAAAATTAACAATTTTATCATTAACCACACTCTAGTATTAGATGATATAATCGTGTAAAATATTTATTAACTTTCTCTAAGCTTAATATATGTATCACTGTCACTGTAGTCATTTACAAGCAAAAGAAATTACAATCTTTTTTTTTATCAAGCATACATAAAATTGAATTATTTTTACTTAATTTTATAATTTTTTAAATACCTCACTTTTAATTAATATATGCTATTTAGTTCAATCACTGAAATATGTCATTTTTGTTTACTTTTTTTTAACAAAAGGATATTATGCAATTTGTAAAATTTAACATAACTAAAATGTGAAGTTAATTTTTTTTTTTTTATAAATGAGAATGAAAAACACTTTTTTTTTAATTATTATATATAATATTTAAAGGAAACTGTAAGAAAATAACGTAGAATGGCCACGTTAGCCATTGCTGTTCTCACTCTCACTCGCACTTCTTCTTCTTCTTCTTCTTCCAACTTCTTCTCTCGCACCTTCAATCATTTCACTACAAAGTTCGTATCTTTCAAAACCCCACATCAACGACGTCGTTTCTTCTGTTGCAACTCCAAAAGGGGAATAGCATCTTCACCAGTCACCACCCCTTCCATTTCCGAAAGAATGACCGCACCCTATGGTTCGTGGAAGTCCCCCATCACCACGGACGTCGTTTCCGGCGCCGCCAAGAGACTCGGAGGCACGGCCGTAGACGCCCGTGGCCGCCTCGTCTGGCTGGAATCACGTCCGGCGGAATCAGGGTATGTTTGACTGCTGTTTGGATGATCTAAAATCACGTTGGAGTAGACGCTAAAGTGATTTTAGATAAATGTTTGGGGTCTGTTTGATACAAACCTAATAATGTTTTTGAGAGCTTTATTACTATAAAAAAACACTGTATTTTTATGACAAATGTTCTCAAAACACTTGTAACTTGCACCTAAACATGTTCTTGGTTTTAGCATGATATGTCCTTAGTTTCGTTAGCAGAAATTGATTTAGGATTTAAAATTGATTTTGAGAAAAAAAAAAGTAGTTGCTTTTTGTGTTGAATAGAACAACTTGTATTTATTGACTAATGTTATCTTGTTTTTAGAATAAATAATTACACATAAATTACTTTGTTTCAAAATTATTTGTAACTAAACTCAGTTTTATACATTTAATTTCATTGAAAATTAGTTCTGCAAATAGTCGTCCAAACAGACAAACAAACTAACTGACAAACACCAAGTGCCCCTTTGGCTTATTAGCTTGGACAAAACCCTGATAAAGTTTTAGGTGTTTTTGGTGATGTTTTACCAATAAAGTTTTATATCAAAGTGATGCAATTTGCAAACCTTATTACACGCTGATTACGTTTAGAGCTCTAGTTCTAATTGAATAGTTGCACAAAAATACCCAAGCATTTTACCATTTGGAGTTTGGAGTGTGAAAAGGTGAAAATTTTAAACTCTTGGAGTTTGCAAATTTACCCATTTGTTTTGGCTATTTCCTGTTTTTCAGACGGGGAGTTCTTGTGGTTGAGGCGGAAAATCTGGAAGGTGAGGCTGTGGACATTACACCTAAGGAGTTTGGAGTGAGAACATTGGCTCAGGAATATGGAGGTGGTGCTTTTACTGTTTCAGGGGATGCTGTCTTCTTTGCAAATTACAAAGATCAGAGATTATACAAGCAGTCCATCAGTTCTCTGGGTCAGTATTGCAAGCATAAATTTTCATTATCTAATGCCATATTTTCCAAAACAATGTTATGGCATGTTATTTGACTGGTGGAATGCAATATAGCTGAGTAGTGTGGACTGGAATGATAAGGATATTAGAGTATATTTAGTTGTTTCCATTTCATATTGGCCTATTTGGAGAAAAAAGCAAATAGAAGAATTGGATGGAATGTGATTGAATAGATTCTTACTGGTTTTATTCCATTTCTTCCTATTTTAAATGATCCAAACATCAACAGTTAATGTAACCATCTCAAATTCCTCCAATCCACCACTTTCAGTAAACATAAATGGCATCTGTGTTTGTGCCCTTTGGATTAATATGTAGGCTTACTCTTATATGTCTGTTATATATTGTCATTAATTTTTTTTAATTTATTTGTGTTCTATTTAACTTTGGTTCATCAGAGATTATCTCGAAATATTGATTTAGTGTCATGTCATGTTATCATCAAAGGCATATATAAAGCAATCTTCTTATAAGGGCCGGTATTTTATGCGTTGTTCTCTAACAGATGTGCCTCCCATACCTCTTACTCCGGATTATGGTAGCCCAGTAGTCAGCTATGCTGATGGTATATATGATGGACGCTTTAACCGTTTTGTCACTGTAATGGAAGGTAAGCAGTCCAGAAAAAATCATCTCGTAGTCTTATGTCAGAATGTTCCTGATGTTTTTATTTGTTAAACCGTTTATTTATTTGGTCCTAAATGTTTGAGTATGTTGCTAGATCGTCGAGAGAGCACTCAAAATCCATCTACAACAATTGTATCTGTAGCACTTGGAAGCAAAAATGTTCAGGGTAATAATTCTTTGTTCTAGTGAGTTTATTCTGTGAAGAGATTTAATGAATCCTTAACGATGGCCTGTTTGATGAGAAAACATTTTTTATTTTAAAACTGCTAAAAATATTTCAAAGTTTTCTTTGTTTCCTGTTGTCAGTGATTTATATAGGAAATGTTTAAAGCATTTTTTTTTCTTTCTTATTGCCATTTCGTATACAAGTATTTGAAAACATGAAATAAAGTGAAATAAGGTGTCATTTTTAGTCATTATTTTTGAAAATGATAAATGAAAACAAAAAGCACTGTCCCAAACCAAACCAAACAGGGGGTAAATATTTCGTTATTGCTTGTTAAAAGTTTTCATATATTGGGTAGTTTCCCTTTCTTGATGACTGTTTCATCATTATTATGTCTAACTAGATTGTGTGACATTCAGAACCGCAGGTACTAGTTAGTGGAAGTGACTTCTATGCTTTCCCACGTCTTGATCCAAAAAGTGAAAGAATAGCTTGGATTCAGTGGAGTCATCCATATATGCCATGGGATAAATCAGAACTTTGGGTTGGCTATATTTCTGAAAAAGGGTGAGTAGAACTCTAATAAAATTGAAACTTGAAAAAGTTAAGTTTTCTTATCATGTTGGTCATGTAATTGAAGTCACAATGAAATATTATTTAAGTTCATGTATTGTGTGAGCTTTTATTTTCTTTGTATTGATTACTAATCTATTTATGATACAGTTTCTTTTAATATGAACAGCTTATATTTTTTGCAGATATTCAGTTCTTTTCTGAATCACACAATGCTAATTTATCACTCGTTGATTAAATTGATACTCTTCATAATTTTCATGGAATTTTTTCTGTTATGATGATTCACAGATTTTGTTTCTTCCGGAAGATTTTTCCTGTTTCCATCTATTTCCGACACTTGTTCTGGATCTAGTTTCCTAGTTCCATATTATAGTTGGAGTGGCTGTTTTTGTATTATATGCCATGTTTCAACTTGAAGCATAATCATGTTACGGTCTTATGCAGAGAGATCTACAAGCAGGTGTGTGTTGCGGGGAATGATCCTGCACTTGTGGAGTCCCCAACTGAGCCCAAGTGGTCTTCTGATGGTACATAAACATGACTTTGTAATAGTAGTTCTCAAGATTTTAATTTTTGTGTTCTCTTAATATCATCAAGTCATGGTAACCGCAGATAATGGGATAGGATCCTTCATCTGATTAATTTATGATATCTTGGGGCATTTACTTGCGTTTTATTTTTCCTTTTCTTTTCTTTTTTTACTTGTTTGAATCTGTTTTCAAATATTTGTACAGGAAAGGGAGAAATAAAAGTGTTATTTTTAGTTTTTGTTTTTCAAATAATTTATGGGTTCTGTTATCATTGAATGTTATTAATTCAGAGTTTACCCATTGATTTGAATGGGAAGCTTTGTTATGATCTATGTGTGCATTGTGGTTTATTTTACTTTTAATTGAACAGGGGAGCTGTTTTTCATCACGGATAGGGGAAATGGTTTTTGGAATCTCCATAAATGGGTAATTCTTTCACTTTTTATTCCCACAAAATCATTTGTGTCTATAGTGGGCTTTGATTGACTTTTGATTCTCTAATTTCTACGCTGATAAATACACATTATACTCTGGATAATTTAACATGGAAGGCTCAGATGTATATTTTTGGTGGCTTGATGGATGCAAATTGTTATTGTGTTAATTGTAAATGGACATGTCAAAACAGGTCAAAACTCATTAGCCAACCTGGCTTACCACGGGCTCAAGCCAGGTCGGGTTGAGAAATTGAAATTTTTCGTGTTAGGCTCACTTAACCCACAATCCACTTATTTTAAATAACCTATTTTTATCTTTGAACCAGCAAAAGAAACCCTAATCATTGTATTTATTTTTATTTCTTGATATATTTGAGACACTGCAAATTTCAATAGCCGAACAAGGACAAAATTGTTTTCCATCTTACAAATTTGAATATTTAAAAATAATTAAAAAAATATTTTATTTTTATATGGGTTAGTGAGCCAACCTACTTAACCCACCAACCTGTGATGGGTTGAGTTGGGTTGTAAAATTTCTGGCTCACTATAAAGTGAGTCAAGTCAGGCTCACTTATTTTTAACCCAACCTGTGATGAGCCAATCTGTATGAGCCGGGTTGACTCACTTTGTCATAAAGTTCATTGAACAAGTTTATGTTTTGTAATATAGGTTCCTGACTGGGTGAATTTCACAATTTATATTTGACTTCTTTGAGGCTGATGTCAAAGAGAATCCTATATAATGGATAGTAATCAGATTTTACAGAAAGCTAGTGTATGAATTTCATGATTTTTTTCCTGGAATTAGTCAGGCTTTGAATATCTTTCTGCCTCAACATTTACGTAAAACCTGTTAGCAAAAGACTTTCAACATTGCACAGTATTGCAACAATTACAGAAACTGATCTTCAGCAAAAGAGAAGAAGTTCAATTAACTCTTACAACACATAATTACAATATTACAACTTCTCCAAAAAACAGAAAACATAACTTCCAATTAACCAACTTTCTATGAGTCAGCATATAACTCCTAACTGTTTCTTGAAACTGAAATAATACTTTAAAAAGTGAAACAAATAAAAAACAGAGAACACTCGTGGAGTCCTAAAGCAAACTCCTAACAAAACCATGTTGTGAAAAACAGTAGAGGTGTTCTAGTTGGCTTTTTTTGGGCATTATCCAATCACTGAGGTTAAATATCTATATTATTCTTTTGTCACAATAGAATAAATTCTTGCTTTTTAATAATTCACTTTTTATATGATAATCTGTTCCTTTGATTTGTCTTGGATTCCCTTGTTCAACAACCTGTTCATCCTTGAACTGTTTTAGTTGGAGATGCGATATGATCTAAGTATTTAGTTGACTGCTTTTCTTTTTCTTTTTCTAACTGATTACAGATTGAGTCTGAGAACAAGGTTTTGCCTGTTTATTCTTTGGAGGCCGAGTTTGCAAGGCCATTGTGGGTTTTTGGCATGAACTCTTATGAATTTCTTCAAAGTCATACACAGAAGAACTTAATTGCTTGCAGTTACAGGTAATTCTGTGTCTGCTACTTGAAAATATCTTGCACTCTTGGGTCCAATCTCGGGCATTCAATCAAGGTTTTGGTTGTGTTTGCAGACAACAGGGGAAGTCATATCTTGGAATTATTGATGATGTGCCAGGCTCAAAACTAACTCTGCTGGATATCCCTTTTACAGATATAGAAAACATTGTAATTTTTAAAATTGTTTCCTTGTTCTTGTTTTTATGGTCTAAATCAATTCTTGAAATGCATTATCAGTCTTATTGTGCAATCACGCTATTGCAGACTTCTGGTAATGATTGCCTTTATGTGGAGGGAGCGTCTGCTGTTCATCCATCATCAGTGGCCAAGGTGCTTCCTTCTTCCCCCTATTATTCACGTCAGTTATTTCAATGCATCCCCTGATAGCTGTCTTACTTTTCAGGTGACTTTAGATAATGATAAATCTAAAGTAGTTAACTTCTACGTTATTTGGTCCTCCTCACCGGATAGTTTGAAGTATAGTCCTTACTTCAGTAAACCTGAGTTGATTGAATTCCCAACTGAAGTTCCTGGTCAAAATGCTTATGCATACTTTTACAAACCATCTAATCCTGATTTCCAAGCTAGTGCAGAAGAAAAGCCTCCATTATTATTGAAGAGCCATGGTAAATCTTGATCTTGTATACTATACGGACTGATCACGTTCTATTTCATAATCTAATTTATTTGGCTAATTAGATGCTGAAAATCTGTGGAGTGGGGTCTTTCCTCTGCAACCATAATTTATGTGTAGTTTGTTATCTCATGATCTATGTACTTGAAAATTGAGAAAGGATGACCTTTAAAATGTTAAAACTGTATGCTAATATGGCTGAACATTATGGAGGTTATGGATGGATTGTAATGAAACTGGCAGTACTAATTTTTATTTTACATTGTTGAATACATACTGACTTTGGTTTAGCTCTGTTCATCAAGAAATGTTAATGAGAAATTGATGCCCACAATAATATGCCCAAACCATTCTTCCTCTAACTTTTCCTGTATGCCGAAGTCTAAATCTTGTAGTGTCTAGTTTCTTAACTTTTTCTCGGACACAATCTTTTGAACTCTCTAAATTGTGATGTCCATTGCCTTAAAAACATTGTTACACATGCATGGGTTCTTAGTCTAATGATTTCACACAGCACACTTTTATAGGCTCATTGTGTTTGGATATTTCAGGAGGACCAACTGCTGAAGCACGTGGAATTTTAAATTTGAGCATTCAGTACTGGACTAGTCGGGGTTGGGCTTTTGTTGATGTTAATTATGGTGGAAGCACTGGTTTGTTTCTCACCTTGCCTACAAAATTATATTCTGATTTCTTAATTACCTATTCTTTCTCTCCCATATTTTTATTTTATGTAGTTAGAACTGGAAATATTTTATATTTAAGTTTATTGGTTGTTTTTTGGCCATCCTTGGAGCTTAAGGTTATTCAGTATTCACTATTTTAATTTGTATCATCTGTTGCGTGTGTTAATCATATCACTCACTGAAAACATGGAACTCAATTTGTCTGACTAGAATGTTCTTTGGAAGGTTATGGCAGGGAGTTCCGTGAACGGCTTTTGGGACGTTGGGGAATAGTTGATGTCAATGACTGTTGTAGTTGTACTACATACTTGGTATTTCTGTAATTTTTTCCCTACATTCTGTAATTGAAGAATCTGTTGTAAGATGGGTAGTACAATACAATCTCTTATGTAGGTTAACAGTGGAAAGGTAGATGGGGACCGCCTTTGTATTACAGGGGGCTCTGCTGGTGGGTATACCACCTTAGCTGCTCTTGCTTTTAGGGAAACTTTTAAAGCTGGTGCTTCTCTGTATGGTGTGAGTGAAACTTCTGATATGCTTTTCTGCTACAATATTCTTCTAAGCCATTACTTCTAAATTATAATAATCCCTTTAATTTCTTACAGCTAAGATACTAAACATGTACCTTTCTCAGCTAGCTTTTAATCAAAATGAAGTTTAACAATTGTTACAAGTTTAACAAAGAATAAAAGTTTTAACAATTGTGCTTACAATGGAATTTATTTGTCAACTGGTGTCTCAAACAGGTAGCTGACGTGAACATGTTGAGAGCGGAAACTCATAAATTTGAATCTCATTATATCGATAGACTGGGTGGTAAGTTAATAATGAACCATTTAATGTACTTATAATTTCTTTGGTTTGTTTTCTTTAATTTGATTTGATGCTCAATCTGTCTTAACTGATTGTAGGAGGTGAGAAAGGGTGCTATGAAAGATCACCAATCAATCATGTTGACAAATTTTCTTGTCCCATAATTTTATTTCAAGGGTTGGAGGACAAGGTTAGTAACAATACAGTTAAAAATGTTCTCTTTGACATATTTATTGCTTAAAGGATTTCGGGGTGGAAATTGTTAGAATTTAATGTGATAAATATATATCTTTTGGTGTACAATGCAGGTTGTACCACCAGAACAAGCTCGCAAAATTTACCAGGCTCTAAAGGAAAAAGGTGTGCCAGTTGCTCTTGTTGAGTATGAAGGAGAACAACATGGTTTCCGAAAGGTATGCACCACTTCAAGTATTTACCTTTTAAACTGACACAGTGATTATAACCATTAACGGGTTTGATGCAGGCTGAGAACATTAAGTTTACACTTGAACAACAAATGGTCTTCTTTGCACGATTGGTTGGACACTTCAATGTTGCTGATGATATTACTCCCATCAAAATTGACAACTTTGATCGATAATAACATATTTAGGGTACTGATCTTCGCTTTCTTTGCATCCATGTTGAACCAAATCTTCTTTTGCAGGTCTGTTTTTATTCTCTTTGCCAAAAGTTTGCAATTTGCAGAGTTTCTACTGCATCAAATTTTCATTGGGGTTCAATTTAGTCTATAATCTTGTAATACAGTTTTGAGTTTATATTTTAGACCTTTACTGAAAGTTACTGACAAGTTTGTTCTCGATAATATATGCTCTGCGTAAACTGTGATGTTATTAACTTGCAAGCTTAATAATACTATACTATTCTGCATTGGTTTTATCTGATCCACCGGTACCACACAATTTTCGTATCCAATATCAATGGAAGCATCTAATGTAGTAATACTTTTACGATGGTATTAATTTATAACTATGTATGTATTTTATTTTATTAATTTTTTAAATAAATGTATTGACGTGAATACGAATTGTATCCATTATAGACAGACTCCAAGATATCAAAGTGAGTGAAAAACAATTGTTATCCGCTAAGAGTAATTTAACTTATTATGATCTTTTAATATCCGCTAAATTTAAAAAACTATTTGAAATTTCAAACATGATGAATTCCAATTTAGGTTACGTTCAGGTATTAAAAATATATTTAATCCAATTTAATATTATTACATTTTATAAAAAAATAAATAAATTAAATCAAATAAAAATTAAAACATCTAAAACTAATCTAGAAGGAGAATACCATAGAGAAGAATGTGAGATTCACGAGTCTATGGAGTGTTGCTTTGCGTCACGAAATGGCAAGCAAAGAGGGATTGGAGAGGCGACGTCGGCGGCAGAAAGAAGGGGTGCAAATGATTGAAACATAAAGCCTAAAGGTGATGTCCAAAACCGACCAAGAACAGCCTCGAAAAGTGGCGTAGGAAGCAAAATTAACGACCAAGAACAACAAGGAAAAATGGTGGTGCAGGGAGCAAAAATAACGACAAAGAGCAGCCACGAAAAACGGTGGTGCGCCAGAAAAATGGCAGTGGTGGCGCCGCGAACAGCATCAAAAGCCTACCAAGGATGAAAATGAACAGCTAGAGACAAAATTGATGGTGGTCCGACGAAGAACAACGACATCCAAAAATAAATTGGTTGTGTTAAGAGAGTTGCTTTGAATGATATATATATATATATATATATATATATAATACACACTTTCTTTCCTTTTTTTCTCTTCTTTTTTTTCTCTTGTGATTGTTTGGCTTATTATCAAAGACGGTCCTTTTAAAGAACGAAGGGAGTCACGACTCCTCATGTTTTCTTTTTTCTTTTTTTATTTATATATATTTAAAAAATACTTTTTATATTATTTTATTATTTATATTGATTTAGTCTAGAAAAAGTCTTTTAGAATTATAAAATTATGTTTTCTTCCTCTTCTTTTACTTTTTTCTTCTCCTTTATTTGGCTTTTTTTTTTTCAAACCTCTTTTTCTTACCTCTTCTTTTTATCTTAATTTTCACCATCAATCTCTCATTATTTCCAAAATCAAATTGCACTAAGGCAAAATTAATGAGTTAAAAAATTTTTTGGATCGAACAATTTCTTCTTTTGAATAAGTTTATTTTTTACTCATTCTTTTGTTAGAAGCAATACATTTTTCTCTTGTATGTGATTTTTCTACATTATAGGCATATCTCTATTTGTTACAAATTGTTGGAAGTCCCAAATCGACTAGAGATAAGGACAATTCTCTATATATAAGTGGGGTACAAACATCATCTTACAACCGGTTTTGTGGGGTTACATTAGACTTAAACTTCACTTCTAACACATATAATAAAATCATGATCTAATTATTGATCGAACTATTCTTTGTGTAAATGGTGTTATTTTAGGTTTTGGAGTTGTGTAAGAGAAGAGTAGGCAACAAGCTTTAGTTCTCATTCAATTTTTGAAGATTTTAAGTTATTGAACGAACGTATATCAACATTTTGACTAAAGGTAATTTTCTTTTTTTTTTTAATATATTACTATTGATGATAAACTTTATGTTTCACTTTCGTATATATTATTGTCCTTTTTGTTAGATTCTATTATTACATGTGTTTGTTTTGAGTAGAGAAAATGATGAGAAAAAATGAAAACTTTTTTTAATTAGAAAAAATAATTTATAAATAAAAAATATAACTTGACCCCCTTAAATTTTTGTCCAAGTTTCACCACTGCTTATCATGAAACTTAATCACATCTTCAATATACATTTCCTCTTAACACAACGATTCTGCAGTTATGTTCAAATTATGTATACCATGTCAATTATTTATTTTATGTCGCAAATTTGAATATTTTTACTCCTTTTTAATATTTTTATTTATTGTGTTTCTTTTCTCACATGAGAATGTTTAACTCTCAATTTAAGTGTTCAATAATTTAAACCTTTCATTTTCTAGATAATATGAAACAAAAAATCTTCTTTATTCCTCTTATTTAATTTTTGTTTCATTTGAATAACTCTTTTGTTTTGGTAAAAAAAAATTCAATATCTATCAATAATTCAACTAGATTGATATTTGAAAAATTTTCTTATTTTTTATCTTATCATACTCTTAATTATACATCTGTTTTTCTTTGTGCGATTTTTTTAATGCTCTATCAAATTGTTTCTAAGACACACGTTTGATTATTTTTATTTATTTTTTAATATTGTTATTTGCTATTTATTTTCATCATGTAGAATATTATATTTTTATGTTTTTTATATAATCATTTTTATTTTCTAATTAATTGTGCAATGTTATAAAGAAATTTTTACTATAATATAAAAATTTAATATGATTGGCATGAATTATTTTATCACTATCTAACATATATTGAAGTTCAAAAGATCATAGATAAATGTTAAATTTAAATTATTATTAATTTATTCTTACTTCTTTTGAATGATTTTGTTCAATTAGTTTATTTTAACTTTTATTAATGTATAAGAAAAGATATTTCCTTAGAATTTAAAGAATGGGAGTAAAGAGACATTTAAATTATTTTTAATTTGAACATCTATTTTTCATTTATAATTTTTTTAAAATATTTTTAAATTTTATCATCTAGATTTCATTAACGTTTGAAAATTTAATTAATGATTTGGTTGTCATACATTTTTAGTTGGTGCTCTAATTTAAAATGTATACAATTATAATTTCTTTATAAATATTTAATAATGTATACCTCCTTTTGATATTGAATATTTGATAATATTATGTTTTTGTAGCCATAATATTTTACTATTTTATAAAAATTAATTAATTGATATTTCAAGAAAATGAGTGCAGACACATATACAAGTATATACATGTTACGCGGTAGGAATGAGGATGAAACAAAAACTTGATACTGGTTGGAGTTAAATATAATGATGAAAATGAATTTTTTTCTTTAGAGATGGGTATGAGATAATGAAACTCATATCCGCCATTCTTGTTATCCCTAACTAACTTTGACTTAGCATATATTAACTAAAATAAGTATTAAAACTAAATAAGTCAATATTGACTTAATAAATACTAACTAAAAATATATTAAAAGTAAATAAAATTGCCATTAATATTGACATTAATCTTATTTGTTTTTAATATTTAAATTAGTATTGTCAATGCTAAGTTATATATTACTTTTAAATTTGTATGCATTTTTCACAATTAATACGAACTATATATTATTTTATATCTAAAACCTATAGATTTAAATAAGACAAATCTCCTCATCCTTAATTTCCTTTTATATATATATATATATATATATATATATATATATATATTTTTTTTTTTTTATTTATATTCATCCTCTTACTCATCTATACTCATTTTCTTCATCTAGATTAATCTCTTTCATCTTTACTATTTTTTTTTCTATCCACACATATCTTTAATCTACATTCATTCCATCATCTCCTTCATCTAAATTTCTCTTCTTCATCTACACTTATCTTCTTCATCAATTATATTTTTTTCTATCGTTTTTTACTCAATTTTTTTATTCATACTTTTTTTTTCATTCACATTCTTCTCATTATTTTATATTTTTTGCCACGTTATAATGTTTTTATGAAATCATCGGTTAATTCAAATAAATATTAAAAATAAATAAGTTAGTGTCGATTGCAAATGATAACTAAAAAATTATTAAAAGATAAATAAGGTAGTGCCAGCTGACGCTAACCTTAACAATTAATATGAATGGTAGGACACCCTAATAGAAAAGTCACAAGTCTTAGCAACTACGATTTAAGTGCTGCAAATCTATGTCTCATAGCACAAGCTATCTTCCACTCCTTGATACTGGCCAAACCTTCAATAATCTTCTGTCTGACCCTTATATATGGTATAAACCCTCTTTCTGTCATCCCTGTTGCAACCTTTGCAGCCAAAACATACTCGCATTTCTCCAAACACCCTTCGATCACTAACTCATAACTTTCAAATCCGACAGAGTTACCCTCTTTCTCCATGAATTCAATAATCTCAACAGCATTCCATATTTCCCTGTTTGCCCGTAATGCTGCCAACAATTTCACCAGTGTTCCCTGCCCTGGGGTTAAACCATATTGCACCACCATTTGCTTCATCAAATCCTGTGCCTCAGTAGTCTTTCTCACTCTGCTCATGGCACAAATTACAGTGCCATAACTATTTGAGTCTGGTATACATCCAGCCCCTCCCATGCCCCGAAGGACTTTAACGGCTTCCACTAGTTGGTCAACAGCACAGAGAGATGATAATAGATAATTACAAGTCCCACAGTCAGGAGTATATCCAATTGTTTGCATCTCAAGTAAAATATCAGCAACAGATTGGGAGAGGCATCGCCTCTCCAACCAAGCCGATGAGAGGAGAACACGAGTCTGAGGAACCGGAAGGCAACCAGACCGTAGAGTCCGTTGTAGGACAGCAAGTGCAAGGGGGAAAGGATGAGAGCTTTGAAGAGTGTAAGAAAGAAGATAGGAATAAGCTAGCTGAGGCTTGGAACGTGGTCTGATAGGTATAAAAGATTGCAAAATTTCATCAACAATTTGCACTCGTAAGTTATGAGGCAATGAAGAAAAGAAAGAGAAAGGATTTGAATTTTGGCACGACTCCAAGGAAATGAAAAGGTCAGGAAGTTTAACATAGTTTTTCACTTCTACTTCCTCTCTTACAGCATGCTCAAGCTTTTGCAATGAAGACACTGAGCGAGCTGAAGGACATCGGCTCAAAAAAGGCCGGAAATGAAGAAGAAATCTATGCTGCAATGTTGCTCCTATTACCATTCTTGATCAGCTAATATTGTATTGGAGCGCCTTCTGGCATGAGAGAAATGAAACCTGAGGAAATTTGCAGAAAATAACTTAGTGCATTAATAGGGCAAAAGGGTGTGAGAAAAAAAAAACAAATTGATAGATATGGCCAAGCATTCACAAAATAAAATATAAATATCTTTTTTTTTACAATTATGGTTTCTGGATGTTTTACATGGACATAATCATGCATTATTTAGGTGATCGCAGCTGAAAGCCCTTGTTTTTCAATCCATAGCCAAGAGGTAGTGTGTTTGAATTATGACCATCTTATATAGCTTCTTCTATAAATTGAGGAGTCACTGGATTATTATTAGTAATACATAAATGTGTGTACATTTACCTTATTCTGTGCATATAATAAGACAGTGCAAATTATGATTCAAATATAATAATGAATGAAAAACAGTATCATATTATATGTACATATACCTTATTCTGTGCCTTAATATTAATGGAGTAAGAACTTCTGTCTTTTACCTTGACACCGAAGGATTTGAAAGTGTGGGGAAGTTCAATGTATATGATGATCGGTAATTGCTTTTTGAGCATGCATGCTGTTTTCTGTGTTGAATGGTGTGTTGATTTTTTTATTGGATTTCTTTTGTATTTTCTTTTGCAGCATATTTGCTCTGGCAACTGTCTTGAGTTCTGTACTTGTATATGATTTGCCTAAGACGGTTTTGCTGTCATCTTCCAATTTCTTGTTTATTGCTGGTGTTTTTATCTTGTAATGTAAAATGCACAAAAGAGTTGGTATCAGGGATGCTTTTAAAGCAAGGATGCTGAGTATGGGTTGGAGAAAGGATTTGGGAACCCATGAAATTGAAGCATGTGCACTCATTAAATAATTTGTGAAAAACAGAATAGTAGACAACTTACCTCACTATTAATAATTTGATGACTGGTTCTAATAAATAGTACCATGCAAGGTTATCGAACTAGCGGGTTGACTCGTAAATCCCAACGAGTCAACGAGTCATGACACTGTTGACGAGTTAACTCGGAGTTAACTCGCTGACTCGTTCCAGACTCGCGAGTTTGAGACCGAGTCACCGAGTTCGAAAACGGGATGAAATGACAGAAAAACATGTCGTTGGCATTAGGATTTTAAACCCCAACGACCCAAATCGAAAATCCAATTGTAAGCAGAGATAGAAGCCCAAATCCCAAATCGAAAACCCTAATCGAACGCTGACCTATTTCGTGATCTCGAGTTTGAGCTTCATCGCCTTCGACGCCGTAGCTCCGCTCGTCCACGTCACAGTTCCGGTCGCCTCGCGTCGCAGCTCCGTCGGGTCTCTGGTTCAGCGGCATCACTGTTCCCTTCTTTTCTTTTTCCTCTTACGTTGTTTCCTTTTGCGTATGCATTTCCGATTTTTTTATGCAGCACCACGGTTTTGCTTTTTAATTTCTAAAACAGCACAGTGTTCCATTATTTACTTCAATAATATAGTTTTATTTGTCGGTGAAAATTCAGTATCGTGGTATACGAATTCTATTTTACAAAATTTAATTTTCTTTTATTCCATCTGAACTGGGTTTTTCATTATTTTTTTTTAAATAAATAAGAATTAAGATTTTTGATTTTTTTAATAAAATATTTTTGAAAGTTATTTTTTTTTGAAAAATGTTACATTAGAGGTTAAAATTATTTTTAAAAAAAAATTGATTTAATAATGTGTTTTTAGTTATTTTAGGTATTATTTGAAACAATAAAAAATAAAAAAAAAATTATTTTTTTGAATTTGTTGATTTTAAAATAGATTTTGTATTGTGTAGTAAGTTATTTTATGTGCAATTTGAAAATATAAAAGTCAATTTAATTTATTTTTTTTTTTACTTTGTTGATTAATTTTCTTTTTATAATAGTGATTTTGGAAAAAAAAATATGAATTATAATAAAGGTAACTAAAGTAAAAATAATTAATATATAATGTTTAATGTGATGTTGTATTATTTATTTTTTTAATGTTTATTAAATATGTTAAATTAAAAAAAATTGTTTGAAGTACGAATTATTTTTTATTTATATATTTATATTTTGATTTGTTTATAAGAATTTTATTGATAAAATATTTATTTTTACACAAAAATAAATAATGTAAAATTTATTGTTAGAATTTATAGTAGGTATTAAGTTTAAGGAAAATGATATATTAACATCCATTTATTGAGAACTTCACTCACAACTTGACGTTTTATTGTGACTTTCTATTTTTTTTAATTTTTTTCAATTTTCACGTTGGTTTTCTTTGGAAGGAAGTGAAAAGAGAAAAAACAAAAGGTGAAAATGCAAATTGGAAGAGAAAAAGCAAAAAGTGTGAAAGGATGTGTGAAACCACTGGGCAGTATTTTTGTTTACCCATGGCTACATAAGTGCTAACCTATGGTATACATTTTGAACATGTGTGAAAGGATGTACAAAACTTATTTCAATCTTCACTCTCTTCATTACCAGTGGAGAGTATATGTTGGTGAGTCAAAGAATAAAATTTTTGTAATTTAATTAACAACATATGAATTCATTCCCTATGTGTCAACCCGTGACTTAATAAATGGTAACCCAGGTGCAATGTTTTGCACGTGAATTTTTTCTTTCTTCAATAACTTCAATAGTGACACTTTCATGCCTTGAGTTCATATGATAAAGTTAAACCTTCATACTCATATTCCTTCAAGTGAGTCTAGTTTGCCCCTATTTGTTGTTTGGAAAAGGAAAATAAAGGTGTATATATTTATTCTTCACTACTAGTGTGCAGTATTTTTGGTTACCCATTGTTACATAAGTGCTAACCTGTGGTATACATTTTGAACATGTGTGAAAGGATGTACAAAACTTATTTCAATCTTCACTCTTGTCATTACCAGTGGGGAGTATATGTTGGTGAGTCAAGGAATAAAATTTTTGTAATTTAATTAACAACATATGAATTCATTCCCTATGTGCCAACCCGTGACTTAATAAATGGTAACCCAGGGGCAATGTTTTGCACATGAATTTTTTCTTTCTTCAATAACTTCAATAGTGGCACTTTCATGCCTTGAGTTCATATGATAAAGTTAAATCTTCAGACTCATATTCCTTCAAGTGAGTCTAGTTTGCCCCTATTTGTTGTTTGGAAAAGGAAAATAAAAGTGTATATATTTCTTGTTCACTACCACTACGCAATATTTTTGCTTACACATGGCTACATAAGTGCTAACCTATGGTATACATTTTGAACATGTGATTAAGGATGTACAAGATAGGAATTTGAATAGTTCTCTAGGGTGTTGATGCCAAAGTGTTCCATGTCGAAGAATTGACAAGTGTTGTCCAAATTGCAGGGTGAGAGGAAATTTCTGAATTAAACATCTTCCTTGGCACATTATGACAAGGGTAATATAATAAATCAGCCTTGGCACCTCCCAATAAAGTTGACAAGTGTTGTCATAATTAGAAGGTGAAGTGAGACCATTTATTTCAAATATGCGTTAGCTTTTACAATTGTCAAACTAAATTTCTTAATTGGCACGTTATCTCAATTGAAGTATATGTCACATTTTACAAAAGTAATATAATAAATCAGCTTTAGCATCTCCTAATAAAGTTGACAAGTGTTGTCATAATTAGAAGGTGCAAGTGAGGCCATTTATTTCAAATATGTGCCAGCTTTTACAATGGTGACAGTAAATTTTTGAATTGGCACGTTATCTTAATTGAAGTATCTATCACCTTTTAGAGGAGTAATATAATTTATCAGCTTTGGCACTTCCCAATAAAATTGACCAGTCTTGTCATAATTAGAAGGTTCAAGTAAGGCCACCTTTTACAGTGGTGAGAGTAAATATCTTTCTTGACACCCTATCTAGGTGAAGGTAGTCAATTCTATTTAAGGTTGTTGTTCCTTGGTTTGAAAGTTGTGGAGCGCTCTAGTATAATAAGTAAAACTGGTTTTATTTGAGGAGTTGAATGCATATAATTCCTTTAATGCTGCTATTGATTTCGAAGATGGAAGATTCTCTTTATGTAGATTTCCAAATAGCGTTACTCTTAACCATATGTGCATCATCATAAGAAGTCATTTAATGGGACCATCTGAGCCCCCACTCAGCCATCTTTGGTACCATGTCCCTCCTGAATTTGTTGCGCAAGGCATTATGAGTTCCTTTTTATAAGGAATGACGAAGATCTTCAACATGCCATTCAGTGGCACGCAATGATGGTCCCGACAACGACAATATCTTTTTATGTTAACTTTATGAAAGTTGAGAAGTGTGACAACTTTGTTCATATTAAGTTTTCTTTTATATGTTTTAACATTATACTTTAAGATGATTGAACTTGTTCACTTTATCTACAGAAGTTGTTGTTCACTATTTAGCAATGAAGCATTTGGAATGATTAAGTTCTTGCATTACTGATATGCGAATTTGTGTTAAACATGGCAAACTATTACAAACACATAAAGATGACCTAATACATATGTAATACAATATTAAAGTACATATTTGTCCTTTTAATCACCGTAGTGGTGTCTAGTTCCACACCGAGGTCGACGCCTATTTCTAGTGGGGTTCCTCCTATGCACTTCAGGTCTAGGTTCTTCAACCTGTGAAGGTTGTCGTTCATGTTCCTCATCAGGTTCATGATCATCATTTACAGCAGATGATGATGCTTGTGTGTAAGGATTGTGGACATAGTAAACTGAGTCTTGTTGTGGCTGATGCAGACCTTCAAAGAAATTTGGACTTTGGGGATATGTATGCAACCACGGTTGTGCAGAAGGTGGTGTTTCAGCATAAGTTGCAAACATACTTGGTATGCCTAGTTCTGAGTTTGGTGAAACTGAATTCCTTGTTCCCTCCATACCTTGTGGTGGAGGAGGAGTGTTTAAGTCATGCGTAGTTTGTGGTGGTGGTGGGACATTTATCGATGTTGATTGACGATGCATTCTAGGATCATTTAACATTTGTGGAACTGACAAATATAAACATAAGTTTGAAGTATACCATGACATGTACTCCATTATGTGTTGAAGTGGCCCAAACATCCGTACTCCATTCAATGTAAGGTCACGCCGATTATTCCATACATGTATCCATTGCGCCTGTCTAGTAACCCAGTTCTCATCTTGCCGCCCCTCATGTCTAATTTATGTAAATGATCAAGGTTGTTGGGTTCTTCATGGATCTCCTGTGATAGGCGAAATTGTAACTTGACCCTATTGGACTGGTGTCATTCGACAATGGCAAAACAAATTAAACTTGTGCATGACGTCCATATTGCTTGGTCGCGATATGCTCCAACATCAATGATAAAGCCCAATCCCTCATAAGGAACCCAAATAAACTACAACAATCATTGAAAATGTCACTCATTAAGTTACAACCATTTATCGGTATACAAATCTAAAATGTTACCTGATTTTGTTGCATGTGATCTATCCTTGCTCGGTATCCGACTAAATCATTGTGGGGGACATTTCTGTAGTTCAGTACTTGACCGCCGCTCCATTGGCAAACTAGCGGAAAAGTTGGTGGAACTCTTGAAATGGGTGCAAGAAAAGGCATGTGAAACCATGCCCATGATTGTAACAATGAAGCACATCCACCCATAGTCCTTGCACGTGCATCGGTTGCTCTGCACATCTCCCTGTACAAGACAGCCAAACACGCTGAACTCCAACTATATCTACGGGTTCTTCGAAGATTACTCAAGTAGTTCAAATACATTAAATGTACTTTATTCCCAGTTTTATCGGGCATTAAAACACCACCTATCATTCCTAATATATAAGCTCTAGCATGTGCATGAATGACCTCAATACTAGAATTTTCATCTATAGGCAACAAATTATCCTTTAACCATTTCAGTTTTATCATAGAACCGACAATGGATTCCCCCTTTACTGGTGTTAAACATAATAAGGTATCACACATCTCGTCCCAATCTAACATAGTTGGACCAATGATAGGGTGTCCGTTAACACAAAGACCCAATTGAAGTGACACATCTTCCAAGGTTATGGTGCATTATCCAGTTGGAAAATGAAATGTGTGTGTTTCAGGCCTCCATCTTTCAACCAAGGCAGTGACTAAACCATGGTCAACCTTTAGATGTCGCAATTTAGCCACACCGCCAAACCCTGCTTCTTGTATTACAGGCACAATACTTGGATAAGGTTCAGGCATTAAGTGACAGTAAGACGACACAATGCTCCCTTCTGTGTCCTAAACCAAATAAATAAAAGATGTGATTATTTTTAATAATTACATTTGTAAATTAAAAATGCAATTAACATACCCGAGCAAAAATGTATGTAGCCATGTGTTGTTGTTGTTTCCACAGCAACATCTTGATTAAATCTTTGTAGATTTGGTGACGATAGCTTGAATTGAAAACAACAACATTCAACATTTATAGACGACTCAACACTTGCCAAGGAAAAAGTTAGTCGTTGGATTACACAAACGAATCACATTCCTTACACGTTTATTGCACAACATGATGGTGACTAAAGTCTGCCGATGTTGGTGACTAAAGCATGCATGATGGTAACTAAAGTCTGCATGAGGTTGACTAAAGCCTGCATGATGGTGACTACACAATGCAGAGACCTTTTCAGAATTATGGCCCAAACAACGAAATATTTGTCAATACCAACATATTTTATTTAATTTTACATAAATTAGGTTCAGAATAGGTGCTCAGTACTAATAAAGGGTCATTAATGTGAATCTGATTAGGGATTAATGTGCAAAGACAATAGGTGCTTAGTTGTAAAAGAGGGTGTACATCGAATTCAAGTGAATGACTTTTTTAAAATTTTTTTGTTGTGTTAATGACAATAGTGTTTTATGGGATTGAACCAATGACAGAAGTTTAAGATACAACAACAAATATTAAACCATAGATAATGTCCTTGAAAAATAGGTACTTAGTATTTCAATAAAAGTTCCATTACACACAAATACTTTGTTTACATTGCACACACTTAAGTCTTTATTGGAAATTAAGTACTAATGACAAACATTAGTATACATAATTTTAGGACTTCCATAAACACATAACGAACTAAGCCTTAGTCATCGACATTACTGGTTGAAGCTGAGGTTGTTGCATGCAAATTGTCACCTTCAGCAGGATATAGGGTCACAGAAAGTTTCATTGGGAGATCATGTGGGAGTGGAAGGAAGAAAGCAACCATGTCGCGAACATCATCATCCGTAAGGAGCTTAATTGTTTCATATTGGTCCCAACGTCCTAACACTGGCTTGTGAAACCATACATCTTTGACTCTTCTTCCTTGACTGCAACAACGATAGCTTGTAATTTCTTCTTTCAACATTTGCAAATTCATAGTAGTTGACACATAAAAAGCACAATTAATGCGACCTTCGTAGTTAACAACAACAAGAAAACTATTGTGAATGTTATTTTTGTGATAGAGCACCATCCTTGTTTCGGTAATAAGTAGTTATGGTTGTGAACTGAACGACCTAATAATTTATAAGCGGATTGGTTACTTGATGGTCAAAAAAAAATGTTGACCCCTAGATTAAAGTGGGTTCACATGACAAAGTAAAGTGGGATAAAGCCTGATTGGAATTCATCGTGCAGTGTGTATATCAACTGTGTCTGTGATGTTGCTTTCACGTGATGACATTGACTAGAACATATAACTCATCAGGTGTAGTGCTTTTTATTTTAACCTGACATATCACATGCGAAATAATTAAAGCTGCAACACATAATAAAAATCACTACAAAACAAACCACTGTCAAAATGTCATTGGTTGATCAGCAAAGTGGATCTAAATCTTATGCGTTCGATTTGTCTACTTTGAATCTAAACCATTAACATAAACAAACAAAAATTGTCATTACTGTATCCCACACTAAGCCAATCAAGCTATAAATAATGCCCTTCATAAATTCATTCATCAATCCAATCAAGTCATTGCGATATCACTCCTACCCCTCAATGACATCTACAGTATTCATTGTGTTGGTGTACTTCAATGGCAGCATCTATGCTGAAGATAACTATTCAGATACATACATTAGCTTCAACACGGTATGGGTGACCATAACAAATACTATGACGATGTCCCAACTTAAGCAGGAAATCCTCAACGAATTCAATGGTGCAACGTTGGACGACTATGAAGTCGACTTACATTACAGGTTACCGATCTTCATATCGGGCGACATTACACACTATTGATCTTGTACGATGTGTGAAGATGATGATGTTGAGTCCATTTTTTACATGGGAACGACAAAAGCATGTCACCTTCCAGTTGAGATAATGGCCTTTATTACAGCAAGGCATAGAAATGCAATCCCTGAGGAAGTTTATTTTGAATTTTCTAATAACTTCAACATGTCCCTCAACTTAGATTGAGGTTTATATTTTCTTATTTAAAGTATGTAATTTTATTTATGACGTTCTTCTTCATCAAATGTTTATGCAACTTTTAATTTTAATGAATTTGAACTTACATAATGGGGATGGTGAAATGCTAATCTCTTATAAAATGTTGTCAAGTCACATGCTAACATTAGAGGTCGTGTCTGTCACATGAGTTCATAATAATTTGTGCCACTCACATGGGTACATAAGAAGTCGTGTGAATCACATGAGTACATAAAAGCTCGTGCCACTCACATGATAACATTAATTCTCGTGCAAGTCACATATTCACATAGTAAAAAGTCACATGATAACTTTAATTTCGGTATAAAAGACTACCATCACTTTCTAGAGTCACAATCTTAATATTGCAATTTCTCTTCACTCTGAAAAATCATCGAAAGTCAGGTTCAACCGCAACCTAAGATGGAAGGGTCAATGTTTGTCTGTGTATACGACGATGGAGAAATCGCTAGTGACGCTCAAACTGGTGCCTACTTTGCATCTGCAAAGACAAACATGATCTGCATCCATAGAGGTTTCAGCTTATCCAAACTTATTCGCATAATCATGGAGAAGGCAAATAGAGATCCAAGGGATGGAGTTTCAATTATTCACTTTAAATTTCCGACTAAAGTTTGTGGCCAACATGTACACAACCACTCAGATCCAAGATGACGACGACTTAGATGGCGCTTTCGACATGATACATGCCACCCCAACTGTTACATCTATTGAACTCTGCACCACCTACAACTCAGGTACGAGACCTTCTGAAAATATTTCTTTAAAACACATTTTGATGCACATCATCCACATCCAAACACTGAACCACAACAACAACTATTTGACCTTAACACTACCTACTTAGGGGATTGGGGAAATGATATACAATCATATACCGAACTACTAACCGGTCCTTCTACCTCAAATATTTTTCAAACTCCCGCACATCACAACACCCAAAGGTTCTCTCCTCCAGTTATCGTAGAAGTTGAAAACCTATGTCTACCTACATCATCCTTAGACGCGTTTAGTGAAGATGAGGACAATATACTTTTTGATCAACATGATGACCATGACCAAACCCTACATGTCCACCCCATACCACAACAACACCCTAACCCTCAGAGACATGTCCCCTATAACCCACCACAACACTTTGAATTATATGAAGAATACAACCAGACCCCACACCAGGATTTTCCAAACGCATATGACCACCACACAATGTTGCATGACAACTTTGAGCACGATGTTGGTACACTAACCCAAGGAATGAGGTTCCAAACAAAGGAACAACTTCTAGATGCTTTAAATAGGTACCACATAACAAACCATTGCACCTACAAAACCACACACTCAAACACAACAAGGTTGAGGGTGCAATGTGTGCAACACGTATGTCCTTGGAAATGTCAGGCAATATTATGTACAAGGAACCAAGTGTGGAAAATTAGAAAGGTTGAAGGTGTGCACACATGTGCCATACAACTCATAACGCAAGATCACAAACACTTGGGCTCAAGAATAATATCTCAACATGTAAGACAAATGGTGGAGTCAGACTCATCCACACCAATTGCATCCAGACCTCTATGGGATATAACACAACCTACAAAAAGGCATGGTTGGCGAAACAACAAGTAATTGAAGATGTGTACGGAAACTGGGAATAGTCTTATAACCGATTGTCGTGCCTATTACAAGCCATGCAAACTTATTTGTCTGGGTTTGTATACAAGTTGAAAACCAGTCCAATTACAAATGGGGAGGAGGTCCTACAAAACCAACAACACTTTCGAAGAGTGTTATGGACATTCAAACCATGCATTGATGGCTTCCCATTTTGCAAACCAATAGTGCAAGTGGAGGGAACCTTCCTTTACGGAAGGTATAGGGGCACCCTTCTAGTAGCTGTTGCATAAGATGGGAGAAATAACATTTTCCCCATTGCATTTGCTATAGTAGAGGGTGAAATCGCCGAAGCTTGTTTTTTTTTCCTTAAAAACCTAAGGACACATGTTACGCCTCAACAAAATTTATGCTTAATGTCAGACTGCCACAATTCAATCAGTGCAGCATTCAACAGACCTAATAGTGGATAGACTGAAGGGAACTGCGTACAGGTGTTTTGTATTCGACACATTGCACAAAATTTTACAAAAAGATTCAAGAATACCACTCTGAAAAAGGACCTCGTCAACATGGGTAAGTTATTACATGTAAATTTTTATTTTTCATTTCTTTGGCTATTAATTATTCACACCCATTATTAGAAAATAAATTATTCTTATAATTATATTTGTAGCGTACGCATTGACGGAGCCACGTTGTAACTACTATTACAACATCATTAGAGAAGACAACTCAGAAGCAGTAACTTGGGTAGACTAAATACCAAGGGAGCAGTGGTGTCTTGCATATGATCAAGGAAGAAGGTGGGGTCATGTAACAACAAATCTGGCGGAAGCAATAAATTTTGTCCTAAAGAAGACAAGAAATTTGCCAATTTCATCCATAGTATTGGCCACGTACACCAGGTGCAACACATACTTCACGAAAAGGGGTAGGCAAATAACTACAATGGTCAATGTTGGTCATGTGTACTCTGAATATGCGACCAACTTCCTACAAGATGTGGACTCTAAGTCAAACACGCACCACGTCGTTGAATTTGATAGAAATACCACAAGATTCAGAGTGGAGGAGATGGTGAATCCTAGAGAAATACGTCCTGCAGGAAAATTTGTAGTCAGATTAGATGAAAGGTGGTGCAATTGTGGAAAGTTTCAAAAAATACATCTACCATGTTCACATGTTATTGCAGCTTGCAAGCATGCACATCACGACTTCAACATGTACATAAGTCCCCATTATAGGCTGGATGTCGTCATGAAAGTATATGAAAATTTATTTGGCGAGTTAAGACACGAAGAATATTGGCCACCATACCAAGGACCACAGGTTTGGCCTCATCCTGCCACAAAAAGAAGCGAGAGGGGTCGTCCTAAATCAAGTAGAATTAGGACTGAGATGGACATTAAGGAAGGAGACAATCTAGAACTGTTCCTATTATAAAACTGAAGGACACACAAGAAATCATTGTCCTAATAACCCTGCACTTAGATGATCCACATCAACCACTTAGTTTATGTTGTACTTTTAATTGTGTTCAATAAATTTATACTTGATTCAATTCAATGCTACATCTTTTCTTATTATCTTTTATTGTTACTTATTTTACATAAACCAAAAACAAGTAACAAAATTATTTAAAATACAATAATGAAATGATTTTAAATTATTTTAGTTATTTCCTTCATTTTTAAATTATTTTTTACAATTTTTCAATGTTTATAATATACAAATTTTAAAAATTATCCAAAACTAAAAGATAACTATAATTTCAATATTTATAAACATCAATTAAAAATAATTAATACTACACAAATTATAAAAAAACTAAATTAAATTTACTTTAATATTTTCAAATTACACATAAAATAACTTACTACACAATACAAAATCTATTTTAAAATCAACAAATTTCAAAAAGACAAAAAAAAATTATTTATTTTTTCATTGTTTCAAATAGTACCTAAAATAACTAAAAACACATTATTAAATCTATTTTTTTTTAAATAATTTTAACCTCTAATGTAACATTTTTCACAAAAGAAAAATTAACTCTTAAAAATATTTTATTCAAAAAAATAAAAAATCTTAATTCTTATTTATTTAAAAAAAATAAAAAATAAAATAAAAAACCCAGTTCAGAATTCGGGTCCCTGGGAACCGAATTCTCACTTACAAATAAAACCATGCTATTGAGGTAAATAATGGGAACAGGGTGCTGTTTGGGAAATTAAAAAGCAAAACCGTGCTACTGGGGTAAAAAAATCATGCATTTCCTTCTTCTTCTCTTTCTCCTTTTGGAAAATGATATTTTAATCCATTTTTTTATCCATTTTTAACCCATCACTCTCATCACCCTTAAATTATCTATTTTAATTTTTTGTAGTGATGTAATGATCTAAAGATGATGAGAGTGGTGAGTTAAAAGTGGGTCAAAAAAATGGATTAAAGTATCATTATCCTTCTCCTTTTACTAAACATTATATCTTGCTTTTATTTTTTCATTTCATTTTTTTTATTTTTCTGACTTTTATTTGCTGCTGTTATATATATATATATATATATATATATATATATATATATATATATATATATAAAGTTTTTACCCGTACAAATACACGGGACTATTTAAAATATAATGTTTTTTGTTATATAAATAATAATAATATTTAAAGTTAGAAAAAAATGTGCAATAAATTAGGATTTTTATATATTTTGATTTATAATTTTAGTAAAAAACTTGTATTATTTAAATTATATAAAAATGATGACTTTTTTCAAATATTTAAAGTTGTTAATAAACATTATAAATGAGATACTAATGAAAATATTTATACCCAAAATTAAATTAAATTAATATTTATTTATATTATATTTAAAACTAATATTCTTTAATTGATACTCATATTTAAATTTTATAGATAATTAAAATATATTAGTTGCATAAAAATTAGTTTAACATTTATTCACAAAAATATTTAACAATTATGAAAATAATTTTGATATTTTTGCAGAAGTAATGTATTTACTTAAAGGAAAATTATTTTTCAACAATTTTTTTTTATAATTTGATGTATTATTTTTTAAACGGTCTTACAGTTTTTATTTTTTTATATTTTTAAATTAATTAAAATATGTCATCTCAGATTATAAAATAAAGTTGTCAAAATATACTTGTCTAACATATCATTATTCTTGATTAAAAGTTCCTATTTAAATAACTTCAATATTTGTGTGGGAATAATGTATTTTGTTTGGTAAACTAAATCAAAATTTACTTTTGCTTTTATAAATTTATTTATTCATTTAAAATGATATTCTAAAAATATTTAAGTTCATTAATATAGATTAAAACTATAATAATAATAATAATAATAATAAAACACATTTTATTTTATATATAGTTTTATGAAAAAAAAAATTAAATATACAATAAGTAAGAAAAAAATATCACACCGAATTAATTAAATGTATTTTAAAAAATATATAAAATAAGAGAAAGATTTTATATTTATATAATTTAATCTATTGTTAAAACAATATATTTAAAATATACTATTGAATAATCTTGAAGAAAAATAATGTTCATAATATGCTTTGTTTTAGGAAATATAATATCTCTACAAATATTTAATTCAAATTCGTTTATAATATTTACTGTATCAAGTGATTTACTATTACAATATTGAAATCGCAAATTAACGTGACAACAAAATTTGAATATAACAAAAATAAAATAAAACATTAATACAAATGAACATAATTGATAAAATATTTAAAAAATAAATAAACCAATAGCTTGAATTGAATTCTATAAGATTTTTAAACTAATAATTTACTTAAAGATTTTATTTATGTAAAAAAGACATATCAGGGTTCTTCACGAGTGCGGAAAATAATATTGGTTCTACCCAGAATATGATAATCCGTTTGGCAGTGTCGTCAGGCGACTCATGTTAAAGTAACACAATTTCTGGGTTATTGTCATAAAAATCGTCTAACGGTGAAGAGTTGTCGCCAGGCGATGCACGTGGTGTTCTGTTTACAAAAAATACTATTTTTTGTACTTTTCGCACATCAGGAACCACCAGTCGCCACCTTCCTGACTTCTAGGCGCTAGGCGCTAGGCGCCACCATTTTTCTAGTTTGTGCAGTTTTAGTAAAATTACATTTCTCAATTCGTTAACCGTCCGATTTAGGTGAAATTTTGACAGGTGGTCCATAATGTGTAGTTTTTCACTTTGAACGATGGAGATTTGATTTGGAGTTCAGTAGCTAGAGATATATGTTACTCATTATTGCTGGTTTTGAAGTCTTTACAATGCATAAATAAGCTCTTGACAATTTTAAGTAACTTCTAATGAAGCATGATTGGGTTATATTGTAAGTCTCTATGAATTTGAATGTTCCTTTGGTTAGTCACATGTTTAGAATTGGTTTATTGGTGAATGCATGTGTGTCAATATAAATTAACTTGTTGCATAGGAGAGGCAATAATGCTATATTAATTTACATTGGTGCATAGGATTATGTGCTTAAATTGTCAAAGTGATGCTGCTTTATATTTGTTTGAGCATACGTTATTCGTAAGTTGGAATTAAATGCTAGCATGGATTTAAAGGGTGAAATATATATATATATATATATATATATATATATATATATATATATATATATATATATATATATATATATGAATATTT
>Ga0214544_1002987_pt1 | contig 35343 bp, 17 predicted proteins | sample CNSS3metaG_FD_160074 | JGI IMG/M metagenome (GOLD analysis project Ga0214544, IMG submission 160074) | Root nodule microbial communities from cowpea collected in UCLA plant growth center, Los Angeles, California, USA - CNSS3 | ecosystem: Host-associated > Plants > Roots > Nodule | place: USA...
AATTCTTCATATATTGGTGGTGAGCATGATCAAAATATTGGTCCTTGATTTTACTATGATTGTCATCTTATGGGTTACTTAAAAATTTATTTAAATATTTGAATACTAATAAATAAATAAATAAATATTTTTTTTAGGTGGGTTGGTGAGCCAACCCACTTAACCCACCAACCCGTGGTTGGTTGAGCCGGGTTACAAAATTTCTGGCTCACCATAAAGTGAGCCGGGTTAGGTTCACTCATTTTCAACCCGGCTCGTGGTGAGCCAACCCGTGTGAGCCGGGTTGGCTCACTTTGACATGTCTAGTACGAGGCATTGTATGGTAGGAGGTGCAGTCCTATGTATGTCAATTGTGTGTTATTTAGTTATTATTTTTTTAATAAAATGTTGGGCCACATTTCGTATGAGATAATGCTTGAATTGTGTGCGTTAGCAAGAAACATGAGTTGGCCTGATGGTTTAGTATTGATTTGGCTTTGGTATGGTGTGGGTTCGAACCTTGGTGGACTCAAATTTAACTTTCTTTTTGCTAAAAAGTTAGTGTGGCTTGAATATGAAAGGGGTAGAGGCAACCCTAGCAGAAGGGGCCTCACACTTAAACCAAATTTCGTTTTTGTCACCAACCACATTTTGGGACTCTTTAAAAGGTAAAATTTGAGAAGGAAAGAGGGTTTTGGAGGCTGTTTTCTGATAAGCTTAGAAGGAGTGCGAAAATTGAGAGTGAATAGTTAGGTTTGGAGCGTTTGAGAGTCGTTTGGGGGAGAAGCTAAGAGAGGGCATTGGTGTTCCGGGAAAGGTTCCTAAATTCAAGTTTTAAGCGAGGAAATTCCAGGTTAGGGGAGCTGAACCCAAATTTTCGTCTAAGTATTGTATGCATATAATTATGATGAGTTTCGTACCATGAATTCGTGCTGTATATGATGAGACTTTGGGGGTTGTGGGTTTGGTACTGTTTTATTGGAATTTTGACCTAAATTTCTGAATATTATGGGTTTATGTACTGGCTATGATGAAATCGTGTAAACTGGAAGTTTTGGGAACCTTTTAGAGTAAAAACTTATGCCTATGTGTTGTTGCAATATGTGTACACTGTTCTGGTATGTTTTGGAGTGCTGAATTCAGCGTGGTTGCTGGTGTGCGTGTGTAAACAAGGATTTCGTCTCTGCATTTCTCGCTCAGGTGAGCCAGGCTCGCCTAGGCGAGATTGGCAGAGACGAAATCCTTGTGTTACGCGATCATCTCGCGCAAGCGAGGGAGTCTGGTACTGAGCGACATGCCATCTCGCTTAGGCGAGTGTGCCTCGCTCAGGCGAGAATACGAGAATGTTGAAGGGTGTTATTGGGGATATCTCACTCAGGCGAGAGTCTCTCGCCTAGGCGAGATTTCGAGGGTTGTTTGTGCTGTTTGATTGAACTCGTCGCTTAGACAAGATATTTTTTTGTTCTGGGCGAGCGAGGGTCTCGCCCAAGCGAGAATGAGCTCGCTTAAGCGAGATTACGTGTACTGCAGAGATTCTAGAGGCTCGCCCAAGCTAGTGGATCTAGCTTAAGCGAGATAGGCTGGACTGGCGGAACAAAGGCTTTTGGTCTAAGTAAGCAAGGGTGTTGTTGAGCGTTCAAGGCCTGAGTTATTGTTGTATTAATGGTAGGAGATGGAAACTGTAAGGCGTGGTCTATAGGGCTTCTAAGGTATCTTAATGGTGAGCTTGCTGGTGTTCCATGGGTGGTGGCCCGGAACGTATCCCTGAGTTGTGGCTCAGGACAGGGGTTAAGCATGTGGCATTCTATGGGTTATGGCCCGGAATGACTTCCTTTGAGTTGTAGCTCGGGATAGCGGATGAACACGAGTAACCTTGAGTTGTGACTCGGGTTGGCGAGTGTGCCGGTGTAAGTGTGTTGGTTGTGGCCAGTACGGATGGGTCCGGATGGATTGCCCTCCTCAGTGATTCACTAACGAGTTTGGTAGTCTTGGGACGTTACGGACTATGTTCATATTGGGAACTCCACCTGGCGTTACGGTGTGTGATCCGTAGCATGGTTTCCGCACATGCTCTATCGGTTGTGGCCGATAGGTGTGACAGCAAGGCGCCTTGAGATACTTAATAGAAGATGTAGAACACTTCTAACATGGTTGTGGCCATGTGGAAGAACTGGAACGAGTTTCCCTGATGTACTTTAATATACATGGTGGTGGCCATGTGGAGGGAAGGTAACGGGTCTTCCACGAGGTGCATCGGTGTACATGGTTGTGGCCATGTGATGGAAATGGAGTAAGTTACGTGGAAAATGAAAGGATATTATATATGGTTGGGGCCATGCGGTATAAGGGAAGAGTTTGTGTTTTTGATGTATTATTTTTATCGATTATACATGTATATATGTGTTTGGTATATTTATATGTGTTTCATCTGTTAGCTCACCCTATCTGCTTGTGTTTGGCGATGATCGTGTACGCGGTACACGTGAGCAGGTGATGATGCAGGTGGAGCTAGTGAGGCTTAGCTGCGGAGAGAGGATGATTATGGGATCTTTTCTTTATGTTTTCTTGGTTTTATTTGAAATGGGTTGTACCGGCTCATGGAATATTTTGATTACACTTGCAGTTTTGTATTTATGGACTTATTGGTAAATTAATAAAGTTTTAAATTTCCCCTGTTTTGGGAAATGAGGTATTATTAATTGTTATGTAATTAATTCCTTTATTTTATTTATATTAAATCCGTAATATCCTGACGGGATGTTACAGTTGTCAACAACTTATTTCGTCCGGGCAAATTTTTACCTATGTTTATTGAATTTTTATGTTGGTTGTTTCTGGTTCAATAATGTTATCTTGTTTTATCTGGTGCTTGTTTCATTTTGTTTAATAAAGTGTAGAAGTTACTAAAATATTTTTTTAAAATTCCATAGTAAACTACAATTGAATGAAAAAACCGTAACCTATTCATGACTATAGGCTATGGTTCCTTTAATAATTGTAGCTTATAGTTATGAATAGGCTACGATTTTTTCATCCAACCGTAGCCTATTATGTAATTTTTTTTAGGTCTATAGGTTACGTTTTTTAATCGTAGCTTATAAACCATCATTTTGTATTTCGCGTGCATATACTATGGTTCATTAACCGTAATATAACATTGAAATTAACCGTAGTAGTCATATCCCTTTGCTACACTAGTGTTCCCGAAAATATGTGAAATTTTAAAATGAATTTATTTGCAAATATGTAAACATTTACGCTTATGCTTTTGAGTGTTGAAGGCACTATTTTTTGAGTAAAAAAAGCTTGACAAACTAAAGATGAATCACACCCCAATTAAAGCCTCGCAAAATCCATAGTCCAAACTTTTTGCAACGCATAGATAATCTCCATAAATTATGCATAAACAAAATTATATATACTCAAGAATGCAAAAAAATACCTAATATGTTCACCTTTATTTAAAAATACCATCACACATAGCTAGAGTATGACAACCTTGGGTAGCTCTGTGAGTGTTTACCATTATCCAATTAGGTTATGGAAACTGCCAAAAATTTCCTTCAAAGTAGAAATCTTACCATGTCTAGTATTTATGTTAAAATATTTTAGAACCCATTAAATATGAAACAATGTTATGCATGTCTTTTTGGAATTATTACCAACCAATCTAACTACTTCTTTATTTTTGCATGTTGTCATACTAAAATCAATGGGATATTTAAATTTACAGTAGTTTCTCATACGCCAAATCATCAAAATCATTATAGTAATAACTATAACTCAAACAACTTTAAGAATAAGACTGCTTTGATACTTTAAAAACTAAATAATAGACACAGTAGATTCAATATGAAGATTTAAAAATTTGTTGTAGTCAAGTCCAAACCTACATTAACACAATAAAAAAAAAATGAGTTACAAACTATATGTTTTCCACATAAAGAATATATGGAGCATAATGTGACATCCCATTTAATAGAAACACTATCAAATAACACATCACATAATATAATATAAACAAGCAACAGCAGAAAGTATAAGATAATAACAATACAATCATCCAAGTTATACATCACGAGTTTGAAAAAAGTGCTTCTTTGAGCAGAACAACAAGACATATAAGTTCTCCAAAAAGAATACTACACAGATATTAAACTTTTACATTCTACTTTAAGCAGCAGCATCAACTTCCTTCGCTTGGTCAAGATCGACAAGAGCTTCCTCATCTTCTCCCACAAATATTGGTGATCATCGCAAAAAAAAAAAGACAACAAGAAATACAAACCAAAAAGAGAAAAAGGTAAGCTAGTAAAAATAAAATTAATATAACAGATAAATCAGCATATTATAAGATACAAACATCATAAGGCATCAAGCAACAGAAGACCCCCTAACTCGATTATTCAGATTATGCACTTGATATATAATTTTAAGGAAAATATGCAGTTGTGTTGATTACTAGACTCTGCAGAGTCTAATCGCAAGGGGTTATCACCCAACCAACCACAAGGTTAATCCCAATATGTCTCGGGCTCAAAACACCTTCCAAGACTAGGACTTTCTGCCACTTTCACCACATAATCACTCTACTCTAAGTAAGTGTGAGTGATTATTAGAGTTCAGAATATATTTCCTTATCTAGACATCTCTTATATCAAGGCATACACTAACCACATCATCCAACACATAATTTTCCTTAAAACTCTTTCATCATCAACATTCCACAAGTTATCTCAAAACCATTCTCATCACATACTTTAAAAGGATTTTTCCTTGAAAATCAATTCATCATTCTCAATTCATAATTAAACAAATCTCCTACAATATATCATCAATGTACAATACACTTATCCATTAGCAAGGTCATCGTCATAGTTTCGTACATCATTATATTTCAAAAGTTCATATCCCACGCATTCACATAATCACCAAATATACTACACAATAGCTTAACAATGCATATGCAAATTGGTTAGGATTTAAAAAAATAAATAAAATTGCAATTTGTACAAAGATCCAAAAGTTATGTTCTTACATTCAAGTGAAAGATAATTGAATTAAGAACTTGATGCAAAAGAATCAATCTGATTGGATACCTATGGAAAAAGTTATGCACTAAACAAGTGACAAAAATCAAAGTTGTCAGCAACCTAATATACAGGAACCTTACAAAAAAACTGCTTTCACTATACACATCCAAACAAAGATCACAACGGTAAAAACAAAGAATCATATGTCTAGGACCTGTTGTAAACATTTCAGCTCGATCTGACGGTTAACAAAGCTGGAATTTAAAATTTTGTGAGATGAATCAGAGTTGGAAAGCCCAACTCGCCCAACGAGATAGTTGACTCGCCCAACGAGTATGCATAACGTAGAAACGCGAATCCTACAATTTGACAGCGTTAAGTTCTAAAACCCATTTTAAGCCCCATGTAATTTAGAAGCATGTCCAATTCCACGTTACAGTCTCAATTTCCATCAAATTTATCTTAAATCACATGCATTCAACATCACCCATAAATTTCTCTAACCCATAGACACCCAAACATGAAATTCATCTCCATTCAATACAATCATCAATAAAACATACTCAATACATTCCAGAACGAAAATAAGTACAATCTATTTCAAAGAAAAAGAGGAAGTTCTAGCTTTCCTTACCTTTAAACAACTACAAACTTTGAGAAAGGAAAACCCTTAACTGAAGAGAGCACAAAAACCCAAAAACTCAACTCAAGGGTTTCGAAGAGGAAGGACGTTCAGTCAGAAAGAGGAGGGCTTCGTAGGGGTCTCAGAGTTTCTGTTACAAAAAGGATGAAAAATGTAGATAAGAAGTATAAGATAGTGATCTCAGAGTTAGTGGAAGGCGGAGAGGGAAAAAGGGAGACGACGGGAAGGAAGGGTTTGGTGGAGAAAAGGAAGACCGATTTTCTCTTTACCAGAGTGTGGATATTTAAAACACACATAACGCTACCAAATCCAGATTAGTGGGCAATATGTGATGTAAAACCTTCAACAACTCTTGATCGGAAGAATAACATACAACCAAATAAGTTTTTCCTATTCTGCAACATTGGATTGTGAAGAAAAAAAAAGTCCTAGAAGCTTTTTTGTATCAACACGCCAAAACTATCTAAATTTTAAACATCAATTTATTCTTTTTTTATTATCTCTCTTATTCTTATTTAATATGGTATTGGGAGGTTTAGAAACCTATTAATTACATCTTATTTTTCCGCAAAATGCACAGTGATTTGGACGTTGGAAACCTTCGTCTCTTCCATTCTACTTCTTTCCCTCTTTGCATTGACCACTGATTTCATCTATTCCATTTCAATGAATTCATTTTGTCTTTCATTTTTAATTACCATGGAGAAACATAATTTCTCATATCTCACAACAAAAAACCAATCCTAGGAACGTAATTTGAAACTATCATGCATTGAAATTTCTGAATCACGTGTGCTTCCGGCACAAACCATATATTTTTTACTGAAATCATCACAAAATATAAAATATTTAAAAATATTTTGTTAAGTTGTGATTAGATTCTGTAATGCATGATTAATTAGCATATATATTTTCCTAATACAAGGGTTGTTCTATTCTATTTACTTACAACTAGGAATGTAAAAAAATCCATACCCACGATATCTACAGATAAAACTCACGATGGGTAAGAAATGAATATTCTAAATGGATACTCTTGGGTAACGGGTATGGATATTTTTAATTTTTTAATACCTACTTGTTAACAGGGTGGATACGGGTATAATACCCGTACCCGTGGATATCCGTACTCGTTACAGTCTAATTTAAATTAAAATAAAAAATAAAAAAAGCATCATGAAAATATTAACATATTAATTTTGAATGAGTTATTGTTTTATTAATTAGTTTTAAAAAAATTCATTTCTTTGTAAACTGTTATTCAACACTATTTAAATGAATTATTTGGACTTTGTTTAAAATTTATGAATGTTATGTATTACATTTTATTTGAATTTATGATTAAAATGTGTTGTTAAATATTTATTTTTATATTTTTAAATACCCGTGAGTACCCGTGAATATTAAAGAATTATACAGGTACCCGCATAACGGATACTCAATTAATATGGATACGAATACAGGACAGATATTTAGGACATGAGAGAGCTACTACTCACCATATCCGTACCTTACCCGCTCTGTTAACATTCCTAGTTACAACATTAAAACATGTGTGACGTTGTCAGTTGAACCTTAATCACAAGAGGAGAGTAAAAGTCTGTTTACCTACTTGACTAAGAAAGCTCCAAAATTAATTAAGAAATATATTACATCAAAACTTTTCTAACATAGGATACAAATTATATCATAGGAGAGAAACTATAAAATGAAAAATTATAGTATACAAAATTATAAATATAAATAAATTTATGTTCAAATTAAAAATAAAGAATTTGAAAATTTTCTACGAAATTAGCTTATGAATAAATTAAATTTTATCTATAAAGAAGTTAATTTTTTATATTCATTTCTAGATTTTCTTACTGAAAAATACTTTCATGTAAACCGTAAATAACTCGGAATTATTAAATCTAAGATCATTAATGAATCACATCCAAGAATAAGTCAAATCAATAGGAGGATATATAATGCTAGTAAAAATAAATTTAAACTTATTTTATAATTTATATTATGCAAGTAAAAATAAATGTAAATTTTTTTAATTTCTAATTTAAATTACTATGTTTATTTCTTTCTTAATCGTACTACCTTTTTTTAAAAATTCCCTTGATTGTTTCTCAAAATATTACCAAAACACTGTGAAGTGATTTTGGAGACAAAAAAAAGAGTATACGAGATAATGATTTTTTTTTCTCATACTTGAATTTTGATTGAAATGAAAAAGGAGGAAAAGGAGGGAAAAGTTTGAGGAGAGAAAAGGGGCAATATTTACATAGAAGAAGTTATTAATGTTTGTGAGAGAGAATAACTAGAAAAATTGTACCGAGGTCAAATCTTTTGCAAGTTGTAGTTATGATGAATCTAATGTTTGGTTTTAGGCTACCTAACCACGTAATTAAATTACGTGAATGACATTTTTTGTTTCATTCTATTTATTTACGAAGAATAAAAATTATTAACATAAACTAAGGTAACATAATGATGATATTTTAGAAAAAAAAATGAACATGATTTTTAACTAAATTTAAACTTACAGTTAGAGTGATACAACAAAGGATACTACGAGACAGTTAATGACAAAGTAGAAAAACAAAAGCTCAAAGAGCTGTTAAGATATAACCAAATCTTTCACCAGCTTAAGGATCCCATCCCCATTGATTATTGAACAGAAACTCAACACGCCATCTTTTAGTTTTACATATTTAAAAAATAAAAAATAAAATCGTGAGGGCATAAATTGGCACCCATTTACTGAATATAGTGAAAAAGAAGAAGAAAAACAAAACCCTAAAGAAAACAACAAAGTTTCCACAAAAAAATCGGGCACACGTTCATCCCACGGATTCTTCGGACTTTCCGAACTCAAACAATTCCCGACATATATACCCACACGATCTCAAAAATCAAAACCCCCACAACATATATCCCTCTTTGTGTTCCAAAGCAAAAACCAAAAAAATTCCCATTTCTTAAAAAACCTATCTTCTATTGTGTTTCACCATAATTTTGTTGCTGTTGTTATTGTTAACAAAGCAACAATAATAATGCAAAGTGGTATTAACCGGCAACATTCTCTGAGGGAGAAGTTAAAATCTTCCATATGTTGTTTCTCAGGAACATCGCATAACGATTCCCTAGAACACGGAGAAGGGTTTTACAGCAAATTTCATATACCCAGAACGCCAATTTCTCCGGCAGGCTCCACGTCATCTTTTTCGTGGTTCAAACTAAAGTCACCCCCGGGCACCGATTTCGGGAATGACTCGCATACACGTGTGAGGGGACGGAGTCTAAAGTCCCGATTGAGTCGGAAGCTCCTCCATAACCGTCAGTCACAGTCGGCGGACTTTAGCTACGACCCTTCCAGCTACGCCCTCAACTTCGAGAGCGAAAGCCCCGAAGAGTTTCCCTTCAGAAACTTCAGCTCACGGTTGCCGCCCTCGCCGCCGGTCGAATATTCCGGCCACTGATTAATCATTTAATCTCGTGATTGATTAATTATTTGGAAGATTAATTGATTGATTGATTAATTAATTGGTTTGGCGTTGTTGAATTTGATGGGTGCCGCGGGGATTAGCGAGGTAAAGTTTGGAATGAAAACGGAAAATATTTTTGGTTTTGTGGTGAATTGTGAAGGTTGTGGTGTTGTGTGGCCAAATATGGGTGGATACTACTTCTTCCCCTTGTATACAAGACATTTATTCTTATATATAACTATTTTACGGGTTTTAAGAAACTTAGTTATCAACTTCTGATCCTTGTAATTAGTGATTCATGTTTTTATTCATTTCTAGAAATCATTTTCTTCTTCTTTTTATGTAATAGGTGTTTATTGCTTCGCTTAAATATTTCATTAGGTAAACTCCGATCGAGGTTGAAAATTTGAGGTAGAAATAATATTGAATTGGTAGATTTGTTTGAGAGAAATTTTGTGGAGGGATTACTAAAATACCAAGAATTCTGTCACATGATTCACTGCTGTATTTCATTTGAAAAAAAAAAAATCTTTTACTTTCATTCATTTATTTCACCTTTTTAATGTGATTTATTTTATATAACTTTTTTAATTATAATTTGAGATAAATTAGTTACAACACTTTTTGGAATTATTAACGAATTTTTACTAATAGAAATTAGTTCATTGGTAAGATTATTGATGAATATTAGAATTTAAATTACTGACATAATTTTTTGTTAATAATAAATTTGTCAGTAAAATTCATTAGCTACATTTGTAGATAAATTAAAATTTGTATTATAGACGAATTTTTTATCAGCAATGTATCTAGTAATCTGTTATGTTTGTAAATCATAATTTTGATTTTTGAAAAAAAAATTCACCAATAAACTGAATGACAAATTTTTATATATTAAGAAAAGGTGAGTGAGAAGAAGAAGAGAAAGAAGACGAAAAGAAGGAGGATGTGTAGAAGGATAAGGAGCATGCTGGAGTCCATGGTGACAACGAAGGTGCAACGAAAACTACAATGACGACAACTTAGTGACAACTCGAAAGTGCAACGTTGATGCAAAGGTGTGACGACAGTGGCTGCTAGAGTTGGAGGAAGTGGAGGCGGAGGCGGAGGAGGAGGAAGAAGAAGAGGAAGAGAAACAAAAGGAAAAGAGGAAAATGAGTTAGAGGTGACGACGGTTGAATCAACAATCATGACATCGACAACAAATGTGCAGTAAAGAAGAGAGGAGGAAGAAGAAGAAAGAGAAAAGGAAAAAAAAAGGAAGAGGAGGAGGAAGAAGAAGATCCAATTATGATTTTTTAGCGACGTATTTTACAGATGGTCAAAATCTATTAATAATTATTGACGGATGTATATCGATGGATATTTACCAACAAATTTGTAGTTGTTAGTAATTACTGATGAATCACAAAATATATCGGTGAAATTCATCGATGACCAACTTACAAACAATTTTTTTAGCATCAGTAATCCCTTGGTAAAATTGAATTACCCATGTTTTTCTGGTATTATTGACAAGTTATATTCATTAGTTACGTGATTTTCTTGAAATGATCAATCTTACATAAACAATATTAGTCTAAAGGATAGGAAATAACCATTTAATTTGGATAACCAATGTCATTTGAGAGATAAAAGACCAAAATAACATGATGCTTGGAACACTTTTATTTTACTTTTGTTTGTGGACTTTCATCGCAAAAGAATATCTTTATTGATCGAAAAAGACATCATGATAGCTTAAAGTGTATGGCAAGATAAAATAATTCAATTAAGATCTTTTCATCCTGAGATTGGTTTTTTCTTTTTTTTTTTTTTTTTTTTTACCAAGAAAGATATCTTTATATGTACAACATAAATAAATTTAATGTTGTTATGAAGTTAATTTGCTTTAAATTTTATCAAAGAAATAATTTTCTTCATTGATTATTATTAGTTGTGATGTATCTAAATACTTTTTTCTTTTCATTTCTCCTTTTTAAGACTATTGGTCTATTAATTGTCTCCTATTATTTGCTATTGATAAACATGCAACATGATTATAAATTAATTATAATAAAACTTCTTATAAGTTGTAGTATAGGATCATAATAATGATTGAATTTGAAGTATGATGTTGCATAAAAAGCTCAATCGAAAAGAACAAACGTAATGTGAGAAAAAAAAAAACATCAGAAGACAAAATAGTATTAAACATTTATGTTCTCGACCGAACGTTGTTGGTGTAAAATTAAAAAGATGAGTCAAAAGTTTAGCATAGAAAGCTGAAACAAGAATAAATCCTCATTCTTTAAGAAGACCAGCTCATTTTGATACGTGATGAAAATGACAATCCAATTCTCAATAGAATAAATATTTTACTTTTAGTATAATAAAAAATTAAAATTTTTAATTTTGATAGTTTTGTTTGGACTCAGTTAATAATTGAAGTAATTAATTGTGTATTTAATATTTATTCATTATCATGTATGTTTATTAAAGAAATTAAGAAAACCTTTTACTGTTTATATTTTTGTCTTATACATTTTAAATTCGTTGTTTCTTAAAGTTAAATATATTAACGTTAACTTTGTTTTTAATAAAAATTAGTAAAACCAAATACATAATATTAACTATTAATAAGATTTAAAGAAAATTAACAAAGTTAAAATTATTGAATAAAATTTTAATTTTTTAATATAAAAAAATAAAATGTGTTAAAACTGCACTGATTACCTATTCTTTTTTTTTTTTTATGTTTTAAGATAGTTAAAAGGTAATTAATTCCAAAATTAACATGAGATCTTTGTCTATATACTTTTAAACTTATTCCAAACTTAATAGACTTCACTTCATTCAACAATTCGAATTTTGAGGAGAAGAATCTTTCTCCACTTGTCGATCCTAAAACGCTATCGCTTGTTTGTCAAAAGAGTATATAAGTATCATGTTCTATTTATGTTATTTTTTTTTATTTAAATTTGTTAAGTTCATAGTAGTAAGAGTGCATTTTTTTATTAATAACCGTTAATTCAACCTTGCAAAGTAAATATATGGTACCAAAGAGAATGTATGTGTAAATACAGATGCACTACAACTCTCAAGTACAATGTTTGTTCTGGAGAGGAAAAAAGTGACTACTTTTGAAAAAACCACCAATATTGCATGAACACTTATTATTTGATTACAAATCATCCAATAAAGAATATTACCAATATTCTTTTAATAAAGAAACATATATACTTATGTATAGAGTACAAACTCATATTCAAAAATAAATCAAAGAAAAACAAATACATATATGATTTGTTTTGTTTCCCAAACATAGAAAAAAAACAACTAAACAATAGTACTAGTCTTCATCTTCAACTTATTAACCACAATGAAAAAATATGGTGTTTATATTAAAAAAAAAAATCTGTTTTCGGTCCTGAAGTTTAATTTATAATTGAATATTTTGTCTTTATTTTTCTTACTATATTAAAGTTGATCTTACATGACAAATAATGCATCACATGTTATTTTTTTTTAAATAAAACATTAATTTTGGTCTAATTCACGCTTTACACAATTAATTTTAAAAAATAAAAAACTTAACATATGAAATTATAAATAGTAAATATTGATGCAGAAAAAGAAATCAACTCATCCTATCACAATCTTTTTATTATTATTATTAATATAAATATATATATATATATATATATATATATATATATATATATATATATATATATATATATATATATATATTACATGATTATAATACTTAGATTAATAAAATTAATTTAAAGAAGATTCAACCACTCGTATTACTACTACTATTTTCGTGATTTGGCATATTTTTGTTATTATTTATGGTTTTTTTATACAAGTAAGAAAGAAGTAAGTATTTTTGTTAACCAAACAATAAAAATAGACCACTGTATTAATAACAAATTTGGTATACCTTTCATTATTTTAAAATAATTTGTTAAGATATTTATTCTTCTTGCAAGTTGGTACTTTTATTGATATATTATTAATAGAAAGTATAAGTAAAACATTGGTTAAATTATGCTTTTATCCTCGTTTGGAAAATTTTAATCTTAATTAGGACCATATTTTGAGAAATTAAATACAGATATTTTTCATGTGATGGATCAGTGCTAGTGTAATTTTTAGTAGATTATAACTAGTAACAAACGATGTATTCAAAATAGTGCATTACAAAATGTGTAAATAATAATACTTTAAATTCATTAGTAAAAAGAGTTATTTATTAAATTATGATTAGTTTAATATAATTTTCACCAAAACCATTTAACTCTATAAATATATTTTAAATAAACTTAAAATATTTTTCAGTAATTAAAATGGATTAACTTAAATATTTTCCTTATTCTTGAAAAATAGTTATTTAATTCTTATATAAAAAAAAATAAAGTTTTCAGAACATCTTACTAGTCTTGTTTGTTAAATAATACTGTAACATGTTTTAAGCTTATAAAAAATTAAGTGTATTTATTTAAATTTTTAACAACTTTTATGTTAAAGAAGATCAATTTGTTAACAATGAAGGCCTCTTACTGTGTAAAATAATGAAGTAAATTATCTACCAAAGCCGTGTTGAGAATTCGTACAACAATCAAATGAGATGTCTAAGAAAATGAAACAAGTATCAGTATTTGGAAAAATAAACAAAATTCTCAAACTCTCTATATCTTATCATAATACATGTCTTCCCATGAACTCTTAATTTGGAAAGTTCATATCAAAGAAATCTGAAGCAGAAGAACCCCACATGCGTCACCTTCTGCAGCTTGAGGATTATCTTAGATAACAAAGGGAAAACCTCATACTGAGAGTGTAAATTGTGAATGAAATCTGCAGTTTCAAATTTGATCAATGGAAAATTTTCATGCAGTGCCAAGGACACGAACGTGATAGGGTGGTCCACGACAGAAAATTGGCTCAGAAGCCGAGGTGGTTTTGGCACGAGCACGAAGAATGTCATTTGCATCCTCAATCACTGCTGCAGCAAGTAGTGTATACTCTCCAGGGACAAGAAAATGAAGGCAGAACGAGTGTCTGATTTGTTGAAGTGGGGGAATTTCCATGGCAATGTCACTCAGAACACCTGAAAAAGAGAGATTCAGGCAAGCAAATACAGTGACACCAATTCAAATGCATGCTGATTAGAAAAGGCAGTCATTAACTTAAAAAAGGTTTAATACTTATTAAGTCTCTACAAATTTTTCAAATTCTAATTTTAGTCCTGAATTTGTCTTAACGTTAAGTCTGTGTTAAGTGATAACGTGACAGCTACTAATATTTTTTGGATAAATTATGTTTGTAGTCCTTCATCATTTTAAATAATTCAACTCCATTAACTTTTTGTTGACCAATCTTGGTTCCTTATCTTTTCATGAAATTAAATTTTACTGCAGTCTTAGTCTCAACTATATTTATCATTGATTTTGGATTTCCCATCATCTATTAAGACTAAAAGCAATGAAAATCATAGTTAAGGGAATAAGATTGGTAAAAAGATTGTTGAATGATTAAAAGTGAATTTCATATAAAGATTAAAGGGAATTTTTTGAAAAGATTAGAGACTGAAACATAATTTAGCCAAAATATGTATGTAGTTGTCACGTCAGAAAAATTGATGAGATGAGATGGCACCTGACACGGTTGATGCCGTGACTATCAAGTCATCACTTAACACTAATACTACCGACGGGAACTAAAATGCTAATGGAAGAAAATTTCATGAACAAAGAACTGTAGGGATTAAAATTAGAATTTTAGAAAAGTTTAGGGACTAAAAAACTTAATAAACAAGGAATTACCCGTCCATAGAACAGTCGCTTTGGTACCATCTACACAATTTTCACCGGCTACATCTCTGCATGTAATATTAAGACTCAATTTGAGCATATCTTTAGTATTATTACGAACCACAACTTCCATTGCTGTCATTTCATGAGCAATCACGGAACCTTTGGAAGCAGCAGATTCAGATTCTTTATCAGGATCAGCTGTTCTTGATTCAGAACCATCTCTAACAAGCCTGAAGCCAAACGTCAATGGATCTGGAAGTAAAACATCCATGACTGATGTTTGGAGAGCAGCCTGGATAGCTTCTTTGATATTTAACTCCCCAGAGCTATTCCGTCCTGAATGCCATCGAACCTTAATCCTAGATATAAGGTTCTTGATGCAAGCATTTAGTTCAGCTTTGGTGTTCTTCTCTGAGAAGGATGCATTTCTTCCTCCATTCCCATCTAAATGGGTATCCTTCATAAAAAAGGAATCGTCAAGAACGGGTAATTTAAAATGCTCAAGAGGCACTAGAACCCTCGCTGAGCAATCTCTATCAATTCTTGTTTTAGGATAGACAAATTCAGTTGCACCCTGATCAGCAAGATGGTTGTTCTCACTGCTTGAGTTCTCCAGTTTGACAGAGACATTGATTTCAAACACAACATCAGTTGGATTAGATAACTCAAGTTCAAGGAATCGCAGCCCCCAACTTCCTCTGAAAGGATCTATTTTCACCAATCTGTCCATTTTTGTCTCTGAGTTAACATTTTCATCAGTAGACTTATTATTTACATCATCCAACTTCGGAAGACTTTCACCAACATGAGCAGGAAATTCCATTGAAAGAAGCTGAGCCTTCACAAAGGACAAGCCCTGCAAAACACAAATCTGCAGAGGAACAACAAGCCTTCTGCCAGGGGGCACAGTAGATCCATTCGTGGTAGTTTCTTCAGAGGTTTTCGTCGGACCTGAAATAGAAAAACAGCATTGGTTGCATATATAAAGGATTTCACACAAGATAATAATGGTCCTGGCAACATATGAAGCTACGAAATGAGAAAATGACACCATGAAAATCATTAAAAAGCATATATCTGCTCAATACATAATCCCAGTGCGCCATGAGATGGGAGCTTTTGTTAATTACAGAATAGCATGCAAGTAAACAATGACATTGGTATAATAAAAGGGAAAAGTGTGAAGACAAAGAAAATAAAAAAGGGGAACAAATTTAATTAAATATCGCAATCCAGAAATTAAAAAGGTTTGATCTTAATGTATTCCAGTGTAAACACTGCAGATTGAACAGATAAGCTAATCCAGAGGAAAACATGAAATATTACTGCTTGTAATTGAAGACATTACCAGCATAGTGGATCAACAGCGATGGGCTGCTTCCATCTTTGGAATGCCTCAAATTGTTCCCTGAGACAGTCTTCCCTGCACCAGCATCTGCATCCAGCAAGCCAACCTGCCAGGCTCTCAAGGTCACAGGGAATGTAACTTCTGCTCCAGGTCTCAGAGGGAGGCAAGATTTCAAAGTTTCGGAAGAATATGAAATTACAGAATCTTGATTTTTTCCAGACAGTGAAATATGGGCCTGCTCAATTGGAACAGTACCTGCATTAGCCAGGCGAATCCACACATCCCGAATTTCTCCTTCATATAAAATGATGGCTCCATCACCTCCAACAACATGTGATACCAATAATGGAAGTGGTGGTACTACAGAAATATTAGGCACAGACACATTTTTCAACTTTGGAGATCCACAGCATCGAAAAGGGTCAGAAAGAACCAGCCCTTGTGAGGCCCCAAGAAGCAGATTGTCAACCTCTTTAAACAGATGTTCAGTAATAACACCAAAACAGTGAACAATGCACCCAGGAATTGAAACTGGTCCCACTGATGTTGGAATACCAGATAAGGTGATCACTTTTGAAGAATTTGGTAGAAGGCTTACACTTACGGGGAAAGCATCAAAATTTCCAGAATGCACGGATAGATAGATGCTATCAACCCTTAAATCAAAGCCACATGGGTTTGCCAATTCCACCAAGACCTCAACAGGTTCTCCAACAATCCAAATAAGCTCATGCTTCTTGACATTGTTAGTCTCTCCTTTACTGAATGGTGTATAAATGAAAGGCCCAGAAGGAGCAGCACCAGCCCACCAATCTTCTCTGGCAGAACTGCGCTTTATTATGTCTACTTGTGTTGGGTGGAGAGGAAATGAATGCAGCCTGGAAGCAATTAGTAATCAAGTTGCTCTTTTGTTAGTTTTCCAAATTTTGTGACTCAAGAAATTAGTATTTGAAAAACTTAATAATGATCCCTAAGCAGAAAACAATGATAAAGATTTCCCACAGGAAAAAGTTAAATATCTCAGGATTCTGAAAACCCATTTTATTGTCATACATTTTTTCTAATGCTATCATAGCAATTTAGTTATTTCATTCAAGACAACACTTCAATCATTGTCCTTAGCTCTCAAAAATACCTATTTGATATGACAACATAAACAGAAAAATATAAACGCATTGATGAGGGAATATTCAACACCATATATCGGATGAGTCAAAATACAGTAAAATGGAATGAAGTTCAAGTTTTGATAGGGAATATTCAGAAAAAGGTAGTTATAAGCAGCTATTCAAATAAATGTCAGTCACCATTAACTCTAGCTTCATTTTGCGTAAGCACAAATGAGCTACCATTAAAAGGATTATGACACTACGATTTAATCATGATATACCCCAACAATGCTAAAAATGACTTGGTGGTGATTGTTATCATCATTGTTGTCATTGTTGTTTTATGACTTAAACATGATAAGAGTTGTGGGAAAAGAAATCTTTAACCAAGTAAATACCTCACAAAGGGTAAAGCAGGATCAGCACAGCGAGTTCCTGGTGGCAGCCTGTCAGCTGAATTTGAAAGTGCATTAGCAAGGCCATTTTGCCCAGCAGGTGTTATTAGAGGATAGTAGGATCTAAGGAGTCGGGCTGCTGCACTCCACGCAGTGAGAGGATCACCAGCACGCACAGCAGAGAGTAGAATTTCTCTTAATACAACCATCTGGAGGGTACTCCACTGAGACTCAAATAGTGAGACTGCTGATTGGTGGTTTGTTTTCCCACTATCAGCATGATTTGATACAATTCCATTCTGCAAAGATGCAGCAACTTAAGTTCTAATTTTATAAATGCGCAGCTTGTCAATAATAAAAGTCATTTCAACTATCAAATTTGTTTGAGCTCTGATTTTAGTAAATGTTTTTATACTAAACTTTATATTTGGATTATTTGTGCTACCCACTAAAAAATTCAAATACAAAATGCCAATAGGAAAACTCAGTGTGCACAAGTTATATGGAAGCACATATATTCAAATAAAAAACGCTAATGCCATATAGTTGACAAACTAGCTACACAAGATATAAATAATTCAAACTCAGATAAATCCTTTCAAGACCAAACGTTATAACATCTTTGTATATGTTTCCACTGTGATGATGGACTTTTACTCTTCTCACCATAAATTCACAAAACAAAGCACTATATTTTTTGACACATGAGATATAGATCAATGCTCAAAATGCTTTTCTATTATTATTATCCTGGCTTCAATTTTTATTTCATTCCTAACCACCACCAGAGCAATGCAAGAAAATATTTATGAGCAGTAACAACCTAGACAAGGGGTCAGGTTAGTCAAACCAACTAGAGAAAAGAGCCGGCAACATTTTAAGCTCTTACAGAATGGTTTATGCCTAATTCAACATTACAAAACAAGCTTAAAGGTGAAGATTGCCACCATTTATATATTGTATTTTGGTATCTCTACTAGATGTGAGGCTTGGGTTTTTCCTAATAAAAAATGATCTAGATTCAACTCAATATTACAACAAAACTAGCTTGTAAGGTGAGAATTGTCATCAGTTATATACTGTATTTTGAATCTATTTCTAGACAACGTGGACTTGGGTTTTCCCAAACCTAAGAAAAAAAAACCAAAATCACATCTAAGCAGTAATGCAATATCATCATAGCGACTAATAATTATAGCATGCATATATTTCAAGCATAACTTTCTGCCCAATGCATAAATTAATTATAGCATGCATATATTTCAAGCATACCAATTGTCATAACAAAATTTGGTGTTCTGATTGGTTAGGCTCGGTAACTCACACTGTGCAAAGAATGATCAGAGATTGATGATCTACTTTGAACATGATAAGCTTTGGTCGTCATTGCCAAAACTTGCATAGCACTAATTGCAGCCAATCTATTTTCTTGCTGCAGATATAACTGTGCAACCTGCCTTGAGAAAAATGCAGCTTTTCTATGGTATCCCAGACTTCCATACAGACGAGCTATTTCAATATATAATATGAGCCTATCACTTGCGTCAATTAAAGATTTAGCACCATCTGCAGCTGTGGTCAACAACTCCACCACCTCCTTGGCCAGCTCTCTCCTTTTAATTGAGAGAATTTAGATAACTTGAAGTAAAATAATGAAAACAAGAATATTGCTTTATGAAATACAGCACCTCAAATTTCTTTAAATTTGTGTATACAATGGCAAAGATAATCAGATTATATCTCAACTGTTTTTATTAATCGGACTCATTGCTTTTGCAAATTTAATTTGTGAAGCATAAGCAGATATGTTGATCTAAATTCTAAAAGCCAAAGAAATGACCAGCAAAATTCAGGTCAGAATAAACATGGTGCATAATCTTTATTCAAAAATACTCTTAGCTGTACCTATTATTCACAACACATCAACATAGTTCAGTTATCCCATAGCACATTTAATTTGTGAAGCATACAGATATGTTGATCTAAATTCTAAAAGCCAAAGAAATGAACAGCAAAATTCATGTCAGAATAAATATGGTGCATAATCTTTATTTAAAAATACTCTTAGCTGTACCTATTATTCACAACACATCAACATAGTTCAATTATCCCATAGTAAAAGCACAGAAAAGAATGTACCTGCAAAGAAACCTTGCTAATTTCAAAGTAGCTTCAAGTTCAAAAGTAAGGGGAGAAACTCTGCATAAAAAGATTAAAAACAATTAAGATTGACAACCAGTAGTATTTGGAATAAACAGCGAGAGGTATAAATACAAAAGATTAATATAATTAGAGAAAGCACAATTATGTTCACTATCACACTCAAAGCGGAGCCTCTTACCTCTGAGCATTATCTTGTGACTTCTTGTAATTCACTATCACACTGTTATAACGATATCTAACTTCTTCTTTCAGTGCTGAATCTTTTTGGCCCATTCGGTCAATCTGGTACAATAAAATAAATTAATTAAAAGATAGAGATGTGAATGCAGGCAAAAGTCACACTGCCCACTTATCAGGATAAGTAAGTTACCATATATCTACCATCTTATTCTTTCCCTTGCATTGTCACTACCTCATTTTATAAAACTATTAAATTATTTATTTATTTTTAAGTGAAGACGGCCATAGGTACTATGCATGCTATGTCATAGTAGCTCTAGAAACAACAGTAGCGCCTAAGTTTAGCTTTAGATTCAATAGAACTGCAACTCTCTAAATAATAAATCAATAACCAAATTATATCAGACATACATCATTTCCAAGTTCAACTAATTTTGACCTTTAATCTTACACCCTAACAATATATATCTATCCATAATCCCGAGAAAACAAATGTCAGAAAGATTCATATGAATGTCTTCTGCACATCTCATTCTTCTGTTTCAAGGACTAAGATAAATATCTTATTTAATTTGAGTGCCAATGAGGACAAGGATTTTAATCATTAGTGCGTTTTCTTTGGCACTATGGCCCACTAACTAGCTGATACTTTATAATTACTTAGATAGTTACAAAATGAATACTTCTGTTCTGCTAACATTGCATGCAACTGAATAAGAAATAAAGCACTAGTAACACAGTTAATTCAAGTAGGTAGATCAATAATATACGATTGCCAAAGTGCATGATCTTCAATCAGTTTTAAAAATTAAAACTAATCATAAAAAGAAGTTCTAATTTTCAGACAGATGACACGTACAATCAACAAACCAAAGCGAACGAAGTCCCATAAAATACACAACACATAGATTGCATGACCATACAGGCCATAACGTTTAATATCAAATAAAACAATAATGAAAGGAGAAGAGGAGAAAATACCAGCAAGGCACAGACACTACCCTCCAATGCTCCAGCATACCAGAAGTAATCACCAGTTAACCTGGAAAGTTCCAATGCAGTAGAATAATGGGCATTGGCGTCCACAGGGGACCCTGCCAGCAAACAGTAATCACCAATGGTCTTCTGGGCACGCCCTAGCCTTCTCTTTTTGGCCTTGATAACCTGCAGTCCACAACACACTGGAGCATGAACCTAACCGAACTAAACCACAGCAGAAACAATCAATCTAAAACAAAAGCAAATAGTTTTCACATAACACCACTAAAAATACAAAAAAATAAAATAAAATCAGGACACCTAAACATGAACACCTCCTCTGAGCTGAGACTAGCTTGAGAATCTAAAGGCGTCTTGAGAATGGTTCCGGAAGATTCTGCCTGAAGCACCCATTTCTCAAACTCCATAAGCAGTGACGCAGCAATCTCTTGCATCATAGTGTTCAAGTGGAACTCCAATGTAGGACGATCTGCAGGAGGAAACAACCTCAAATTTCCCCCTTTCTTACTTCCTTCCTCAAGCTACAAAACCAAAGATGAAAAAAAAAAACTATAAGGCCATTCCATTTTGATTCCTTTCTTCACTAAATAGCAAAAAATAGAGAAATTAAGGAAAACATAAAACTACAAGATTGTTTCTTTTCAGTCCATTTATTCACTAAATTGCTAAAACCAGAGAAAAAAACTACATAACCATTATTCAGTCCATTCCTTCAATAAAAATGACAAAAATAGAGAAATAAAACTATAGGACTACTACTTTGAGATCCATTCCTTCACTAAATTACAAAAAAAAAAAGGAAATGCAAGATATAAACATGCAAGACTTTTTCTTCAATCCATTTCTTCAGTAAAAATTGACAAAAACAGCAACTTAAGAGAAATATAAACTACAGAACTTTTTCTTTGGTCTTTTTCTTCATTAAATTGCAAAAAAACAGCGGAAATAAAGTGAAAAAACCGACAGAACCTTTATCTTCTTTGATCCATTTCTTCACTAAAATGGCAACACAGGGGAGATTAAAGTTAAAAGAAAAAACATAACAGTTTTGTTCCGATCCAGTTCTTTACCATATCACGAAAAACAGAGGAAATTACGAAAAAACCTATAACATTGTTTCATCTTGTTTATCGAATTGCCAAATAAACGAAATTAAAGTTATAAAATCCTGTAAGACAGTTCGTTTTTTCTGATCCATTCCTTCACTGGGAAATTAAACCAAAGAAATATTACGTTATTATTTCATATTTTACCCATTTCTTCACCAACTCGCCACGAAAATAAGAAATTGAACAGGAAAGCGAAGCACGACCTGCGAATCGTTAGGGCAGAAGGCGAAACAGCGCTCAACGAGGGAAGAGGGGAAGGACTTGCAGACATTGGTGAAAAGGTCGACGGCAGCATCGAGATCGGGGGAGGAAGGACAGTGGACGATGCCGACGACGCCGAGAGTTTTGCGGCTCGACTGAAAGTCCTCCCAGGGGCTGGGCGGCGCGCCGCCGAGGACAAACTTGAAGCGGAGGGAGCCGGAGTCCCAGGGCTGGACGGCGAAGGGGGACTTCTGGTGCTCGGTGTAGAAGGAGCTGATGGCGGAGAGCGGGATCGTGTGCAGCGGGAGCAGCATGCAGTAGTAGTCCCGCAGCACGTTCGACGGCACCGCTCCTACCGGAACAACTGCCACCTGAATCATCGCCGATCCTTCGATGCTAACTTCCGGCTCCATTGCGATGGTGGTGTTTGGTTACTTCCTCTTTCCGAACCAACTTCGCTGCGGAATAATAACCAACAACATCTCAGAAAACTTGAAATTACTTCTATATCCTCCTAAATTTTGCTATATACCTTACAATGAAAATTAATAAGTAAAGAACTTTAATATCATAAGATAAGATTATAAAAATTTAAATATTAGATTAGTTACTAGAAAATTAAAATACACGATTTTAAGTTTTTGTATTTTTTATATTTTTGTACTCGGTGTTTCTCCACCTTCGAACTTAATGACTGTTTTGCCCTCGTCTTGTTCTTTAAGGGGTTTTTCGTAGTAGTGTCGAAGTTTGTTTCCCTATAAATTTCACTCTCATGTCAGTCTCTGTAGAGCGCGAAATTGCGTCCTTTCGGGATTCTGAGATTCGAAACAATCTTCGAAGAGTTCTCGAGTCATGCTCTAAAGTATGATCACTCACCTTTTTTTCAGGAAATTTGATTTTGTGAAATTTATTTATTTCTGTTTGTGTATAATAATAACTCTTGCAAATATTATTGGTATAGATTATTGTTTTTGCTGTTAATTTTTAAAATGAAAGCTTGATACTCTTAAAAGGAATGCTTATGTTTGTGATGTTTAGAGTTGAAAGGATACTTGTTTACTAACATGGTGATGACTGTCATGATGTTTTATACTTGGTAGTTGGTTGAGGCTGGAGATTTTCATGAGTCTGAAAACACGGTTTCGGAGCTTATCAAGTTTCTTGATTCTGTTTATGATGGTGCTGTGTCTGATCCAGATAGTGAACGTGCTGAGAATGAAGCATTTGAAGCTATATCTGAGATCCACAGATATATTTGTTCTCCTTCCCTTGACCAGGTGGGTGAATTTTCGCATTCGAGCTTTTTAAGTTTTCTTGTTTCATATCAGCCTCAGCCACCGCTTGGATGTATTTCTTTATCAGTTTTAGGAGGAGAAAAGAAAAAATGCGTTGAGTTTTTTAAGCTACTACTATTGCACTTTAGCTTTTAGAGAAGCTAATTTAAATGAGCTTCAATGAAAGGTAAGTGCATAAGTTGATTTTATCTTATGTGAGAAACTTAATTCATTTTATCTTCTTATTTTATAAAGGTTTGTGTGGAGAGATTTATTCAATTACGTCCTTTGAAAAAATAAAGAAAAAAGAAAAATTTAGAGACATGAAAACACGATTCCCTGCAGTCAACAACTTGGAACCATTAGATGAAGGTCAGATGACTTGAGTCATTCAATTTCCATCCAATGGTTTCTTTACACTGGCTATGTGGAAAAGCTAGCAGCACTGAAGCTGGAACCATGGGAGGCATCTAGTTATACTTTTATTCAAGAACCCTTTTATGGGACTAGAAATGGGAGATTAATAATTCTATGGAAAACCATGTTATTATTTGTATCATATAGTCTTTCGAGCTCACAGTTTAGTGTAAAACTAAGAATGTGATGTTGATTGTTTGGTGATGTGACAGGAAGTTGTTGATGCCCTTTCCTTTGAACTGCCAAAGGCTGTTTCAAAGTTTGTGAGGATTTCAAGTAGATTTTTGGACATGGCAACTAGCATCATCGATCATTTTATAGTGAAATGTGGTCCAAGGGATATGCTCTCAATTCTCTGTAATGTGAGTTTGTTTTTATTGTGAGTAAATACATATTAGCACTTCCAAGACACACAATTTCACTTTAATACTCCCTTGCTAGTTGACAATACTATTACCTATTGGATGTTTGTTGAACAAATTTCAATGGAGAATCCAAATTAAAATATATAATGTGGAAGACACAGTTACCATCGAAACCTCCACATTTTCTGATAATCCTACATCTCATTCCACATGATGTATCTTTGGCTTGAGATCCATTTCCTTCCCTCTTTTTGACAGCCCATCACTTAACCCTCACACCTCCTACTCACTTGTATTGTTCACTTCCTGCTGGACCTTAGTCCTTCCTTACTCAGTTTGAAATATTCACTTTCTATCTGATGATCTTCTATCCAAAAGAAAACTCAAATTTCCTCATAATAACATCATAGTTTTCATGCAAAGAACTACATGTCAGTGACAGAGTGACATTTAATTGATCTATTTTTTGTTAATATATTGATCATATGCTTCTGTTAATGTAATTGAGCAGACATTAGGTTATTCAAGTAAGATCACCAAGGCTGCCAGTTACATTGTCCCTCCGTTATCAGGGATCTCAAAGGGTAATTATTGCATTGACCTTTTAATCGATGGATAGAATACAAAACTGTAGTCTCTGTTCAATGAATGAAAGATGGAAGCAATTACCTTGTTAATTCTCTTCCAATGTAGAGCATGTAAATCACTTGGCACTGGATTCATTTCATGAACTTATTTTTTGGGTTTGGTTTTGTTGAATCTTAGTTGCTCTGTGCTTTATATGAAGATAACCAATTCCTTAATCATTAGTCACTCTGACCTTTACATTTATAACCCAGGCTCGTTCTTTTGTTCACAGCCTGAGTTGCATCAATTTATGGCTATATTATGTTTATATTGGGAAAATTGAATATAAAGTTAATTTTATTTTATATGGTTTGTAGAGATCAATTGTAGTTATTAACAAATTGTTTATTTTCCACCATTACTTTTGAAGAAAATGATAGGATCAATTTAAAAGAGATGATTTAAAAGGTATGGATGCTGTCTATTGAATTTTTGTAAATTTATAAATGAGATGAAACCACAAAAGCAGTTCCTTACAGGACAGTACGCATTTGGTTCAGCATTGTTGTGTGACAAAATCTTTTGGGTTGAACATAGTTACTTGAATGTCGAGCTTAACAGGACTAGTGACGATCAAATCTGGCACATTATTTGTTTGGGTGAAGTGGCATCATATATTTTTTACTTGACTTTGATATCTAATCTCAAATAAAATTTAATTAAAATAAATATTCTCAAGATCCGAAGCTTCAGCTTGATACTACATCACCTAGTCCTGTTAGCTGTCAATTGCAGGCAGTTTTTATTGGGCTCATTTTATTCAGCAATATGACCAAGGAAGAATTTGTCTTACGACTTAAGCAAATATTTAAACTTGAAAAGTATCTTTGATGATGAAATGCAAAACCTTAATGCTAGTTTTGGCTCACTCTGTTCTGTCAATGATTTTAAACCACATTATTAGAAGTTTCAGCTTATACTTATTTTGCCTTTTCAGTCTTTATTTCCATTCAGAGGCGTCAGTTTGAGCAAGTAAAAGAAGCTTTTCCTATAATACTTAATGTACTGAAAGTCGTGTCTTTGGAGTCAGAAGAAGAAGAAGAAGAACTTGAGGATGTATTTGACAGAGCTGTTGGGATTGCAAATTCTATATGTGAAGTTTGCAATAAATTGGTCGGTCAATTTTAAAACAATTATCTTTTCTTTGTTGAAAAACTTAAATGGCTGATTTATTTTCAACTCTTTTGCTGATATTTTTCTCTTTCCTCTTTTACATTAGGAGGGGGATGCGAAGGAGAAGCTCCAATCTCTTCTTGGTCTATATGTCCTGCAATGCATGGTGCATGTTTTTATACTGCATTAAAATTAATTGTTGCAATTTGTATTTCTTCCTAACTTTTCTTACTAAAATGGAGATATGGTTTTATTGATTTTATAATGATTTAACATGTTACCACGCACTCTCCAGGCTCTCATTTCAGCTAGTTTAGGTTATAAAGCTTCAAGATGTCATTCGTTTGTATTACAACTGTCACAAATTTCTTCATACTGTGGTTTATCATATCTCAGTCTACTAACAACTTATGAAGTTGAGACTGTGGCAGGCTCCATTTTTGGAGGTAGTACACTTGTTCACCTTGTTTCCGTTAATTATTTAAAAGTAAGCACTATTTACATCACTATATATTTTTCTGTTAATCTCCTCAATTTTCCAGAAGATAAAGATCAATATATGGGTTTCTTATCCCATGTCAAACATGGTGCTGCTCTTTCAGGTTTGTGCTTGAATAATTACTCTGTAATTGAATCTATGCCTTTTCTGTTTTTCCTTTCCCTTTCACTAACCCATCGAACTCTATTTTTTTTTAAGTAATTTGGGGACTTGTCTCAGAGGAGGTTGCTTACACTGCAAAAGAGAATTTGACTGCCATCAAGGATGAACTTTGTAATAACCAAACAAAAAGGTGGCAAGCAATAGGAACATTAAAGCAAGTACTTTCCTTTGTAAATCTACCATGGGAATTAAAGAAACATGCTATCGACTTCTTGCTTTGCATCACAGATGGAAGTATCTCCAGAAACTGCAATGAGGAGCATTCTGAATGGTCATCTTATATGCCTAGTCTTTTTTCGGCTTTGCAGGTTGTGTTCACTGCAATTTGTGACTTCAGTTTGTTTATCATTGTTCAATCTTCTACTTTCTCAAATGAAGGAAAATGCTGATATGATATATGTTTCTGTTATGTTTACACATTTAACCTTTCAGGCTGTAAAAATGGTTATCATGCATGCCCCAGAGCCAGAACTTAGAAAAAAATCCTTTGCTGTGCTAAAAGGAGTGAGTTTCTAATACTAGATGCGCCTCTTTTATAGATGCAAAATGTAGTCAGAAATTTTTGAAATAGAGATATATGATGTTTGTTGAACTGCTTGATATCTTGGGCAAATATTTCTTAAGATTTTTATGGTACTGTGCTAATGTTACTCAAACTAGGTACTTGATGATATTCCAATTTCCCAAAGATTAGACATTTTGAAAGCATTGATTACAAATACCGACTCTTCCTCAATGGTAATGCTCTACCTAAATTACAATTTGTTTAGCATTGTTCTTTATTTTCTTTTAAAAGTTAAATCATCTAATGGTGATCTTGCACCCTTTTGAAGATTGCCATTTTCATCGATCTTATCCGGAAGGAAATGCACACAGCAATCTGCAATAGTAGATCAATAGTAAAAGATGCCCCACAGATAGAAAACAAAGCATTTCCAGATACCCCGTTTTGGAATCCAGAGGTCATAGAGTTGGTTGAGTTGGTTCTAAGACCTCCACAGGGTGGACCTCCTATCCTACCTGAGCAGAGTGATGCGGTATTCTTCCTATCTTATGCGTTCTTTGTAGTTTATGTTAGGTTTAATTGATCATTTGGTCTGTATATCTGCCTACACCAACTTTTCATTTTAGTTCTTATATCTAAAAACCGTACGTTATGTACACGCATTTTTTTTTTGTCTTAATTCGTGTGCCTTCATTTGTAGTAGTTTTACACTGCCAGAAAACAGAGCTTTTAGGTATAGGAACTAAAATAAAAGTTAGTGCGGATAAAGGGACCTAATGATTTATTAAACCTTTGTGTAATCCTAGTTTCTTGAAATGCATTTTCTAGAAGCATTTTGGCGTAATTGTCATTTATTTTTGGGTTATGAATATGAACTGATATGAAAAGGCTTTAAATAATGGTCTTATGTATTATATGATCCACAGATGTTGTCAGCCCTCAATCTATACAGATTTGTATTGATGACAGAATCTGCAGGTATGTAGCATCAATTAATTATCACTTATGGGAAAAATTACTGACAAGAAGTCTTGATTTAAAAAATATACTATTTGAAGCAGTGATCAGGGAGTTACAAGTTTTTGAGTTATAGAAGAAAATTTCAAAATAATCACTAATACTTGTTAAATATGAAATGAGACTTTTAAAAATGCGATTATCAATAAATTTGAACTGATAATAGAGTGTGTTGGTAGTGTTTATCTAATCTAAAAGTTAAGTCTAATTTGGAAGGTTTTTTCTATTTCATTGGTAACAGAAAAGACAAACTTCACTGGAGTGCTGTCAAGGAACAGTTTACTGAAGGCTTACAATGAATGGCTGCTTCCTTTGCGTACCCTAGTGACAGGTATAATGGCAGACAGCAAGAGTGACTATGATGAGTTTTCAGTTGACACTGTATGCACCTTAAATCCACTTGAGTTGGTGTTGTACCGGTGCATTGAACTTGTGGAAGAGAAGCTAAAGCAATCCACATAAGGTGCCCTTAGCCAGGATTTATGGAAAAAATTTTGATGCATGTTATTTTTGAAATATTCATAATTTAAACATCTAAAGCAAGGCTATTGAAATGCAATTCAAATTGGAAATCATCCTTTCAGATGCAATGCAATTTCCAGCATGTTTGAAAATCGGATTCATGATGTGAAACAACTGGGAAGTTGCTTGGATGTTGATCACGGTGTGTTTGGCTTGACTTGATCTTGGATGTTAAAGTTCTTCCTCTTTTATCTCTTTTATCCAGTGGAGAATTTGAGATAGAAAAGGATACTAGCAAAGGTATCTTTATGCTTTGGATGGTATCCCTGTACAATAACCTTATAACTAATAATTCTCACGAAATTAAAATACATTAAAATTGAATTCCTTTCATTTGTTTAATTTTTTATTTTTATTTTGTCTGTGTAGAGATTTAAGTATATTAAAAGATAGAATATTTTGATTATCATTAAATATAAAAAATATTCTAATACTAAATAATATTTAGTAATTTGGAATTATTAGTTAATGATGTTTTTCGATTTATGTTAGGTGAAATTATTTTTCAATCGACTTAAAAAAATTCAATTGATGTTACTTAGAATATTTGTATTACAATTGATTAAAATTATTTTTACTTAGTATTGATCACAATTACTATAGTTATAATTATTTAGATTGATATTGATAAGAGTTATTCTTTTATAATTTTTTATTTTAGGTTTTTAATCGATGTTAGGTAAGAAAGTTAATTTTATTTATATAAATTAAAACAATTTTAGTCACTATTGGTATTTTTTATGCATCGGAAGAAGTCATTAATGACGCATGTTGGGAATGAAATTGATAAAGAGAAAAGTAACCATGATAGATTTTCACCAGAAATATGTGATGGGAAAATAATCGGTGGATATTGGTTGAAAATTTTTTAATTATAATTTACATGAATAGATAAATAATCAATAATATTTATTTACGCCAACTAATTTTTTTTTTAATTATAAACATTCTCAAAGAATTATTGATGCTCAATTTATTTCTTGAATAAGTAAGTTAATCTATCATTCTTACTTTTTTATGACAATTTGCAGTACTAGCCACATTTTGTTTACAAAATAGTTTCAAAATCTTGAAAGGTGAAATTTTATGAGTGAAGTATATGCATACCCCACGTTTGACATTCTCACAAAATTATACTATTCATAAAATATATATTTTTTATAGCACTAACTTGTCTTTATATTTCACTATTACCTTTTTCTTTGCTTTCATTTTATCTTTTCGATGATAAATAACTTTTTTGTAAAACTTTATTGTACTAACACGATTTATAAAATATGTTTACACCGATTATTGTACCAAAGAAGCGACAAAGGAATTTGAATGATACTGGACCCATTTAAAGATTTGTTTAACACCCAAATTCAACTTCAACCTTTTACCAGCTATTTAAATACTTAGACGAAATAATAATAATAATAATAGTAATAATAATAATAATATAACTTTTTTCTAGTATATATTTTCATATCTGTTTGAATATCATTTAATATTGTTAGAATATTTGGAAGAGTTTCTTTATAAGCATTAAAAAATAAGCTAAAATTAGTTTTGTACAAACTAAAATTAGTTTATGAATAAGTTAGTTTATAAAACATATATATATATATATATATATATATATATAATAAAAAATAATATTTTGTATACAAAATAATTTTCTATAAATATTTGTATACCATGACTTTCTTATAGTTTGTCTTTTTCTGTTTAAGAGATGACAAGCTGAATCATCTTAAACATTGATAAGTTGGCATGATAACATGAGCAAAAATATAAACTAAAATACCCTTTTATGATTTAAATATATTATTTTAAATTTTTGTTGATATTTTATAAGACTTATTTTTATGTATTACTTACATTAATTACTTTTTATTATAATTAAATAAATTTAATGTTATTAAATAGATTAACCTATTTTAGATAAATATAAATTAATTATCTATGTTTTATATTTAGAGACAGGAGATTATGAAAAAAAAAAAAAAAATTTACAGAAGAGGAGATATCTAACAAAACCATTCAGATGACAAATATGTTAAAGAGCCGTTAATATTTATTTCTTTCATTATGTCTTATGTGTACAATTTTAAAATTTTAACAGAGGAACATTTATTCAAAACATGAATATTAGCATACTTAACCACATTAACTGATGTTATTGTGTGACAAGAGATACCATAACCAATATTTTGGCCCGTCAAATTGACGGACTGAATTAGAACGAGTTGATGAATTGAAATCTTTAATCCACTTCATCTCTTTTAACATGGATTGATGAGTTGGTCTGTCGGGCCTAACTCGTTTTACCACTCCTAAAAAAACTGCACTATAAGACAGACTATATCATCGAAATAGATTGAGCCACATGAACTGGATCTTAAGTGTCACCCTTAGGATGATAATGTTGTTGTATTTTTGTATTAATTGTTTTCTCACCACCAGAATTAGCTTTGATATCTTGTAATATTTTATAGGTTTTTTTTGTAAATCTGGGTCATTTTGACCAATGATTTGTAAATATGGGTCCTTTGAATTTTTTTTTGTAAATCTGGGTCATGTCGTCAGGGGGAGGACGACATTCAAGAAGAAGTCGTCCTCCCAAAGGCCGGTTTCCTTTTTTTTTTTTTTAAATTGAAGTCGCTAGGTGGGAGACAGGTTTCTGCACTGAAGTCGTCAGGCAGAAGATCAGTTTCGGTTTTTTTTTTAACGTTGCATTTTATTTTATTTTTTAAAAATTTTCAGTTTTTTTTTTAACCTTATTTTACACAATTTTTTTAAGAGTAGTTATTACATTTAATTTATTGCGAATTAATTTTTTTATTGGTAAAATAAAGTAATTTTAAAAAATACACAAATAACATAATTTAAATGCGCAACCTAAATGATATGTAATAAAAATAACGGAATAAAAATTACATAATAAAAGTAACAAAATAAAAATTACATAATAAAAATAACATAATAAAAATTACATAATAAAAATAACACAATAAAAATTATATAATAAAATTACTGACGATAGGGACAGTTGCCCCTATGATGTCCTTCATTTCTACAATATGAACATTTGCTTCGTCTATTTGGATTTGGTTCATCCATCTCATTATGGATTCTATTAGTTGGTGGTCTTCCCCTTACCCTACGGCGCATGTTTGGGTCTGGAATGAAATTTGGTCCAGTGTATGGTGACCAATATTCTTTATTCCTAACCAGATGAAAATGTATTTCATATGTTTTATTGATGTTGTAGAGGCTATAAACTGGATGGATGTATGAGGTTAGGTCTATATGCGAGAAAGAGCAAACAACTATTACGTGATGACAAGGCAGTCGAAGAGCTTGAAAATGACCACAATCACACCACCAATCATTTAATCTAACTGTAAAAGACATTGGTAGGCGGTGATCATGTGGAGAAAACATCTCTTGAACTTGAAATTCATTATTTTCTCTTGAGTATCGACGAACTTGACACATTCCCGCTTGTTGTTGATTTTTTCTAATGATAGCATTAATTTCCTCTGTATATTGGTGGCCTGCTCGTAACATGGAGTCTGTCTTAACCCCTCTCTCAACAAACCATGTTGCGGTCCTTTCAAATGTTGCCTTAATTAGAGCACAAATTGGTAATGAACGAGCTCTTTTTAAAACAGAATTCATGCATTCTGCCAGGTTTGTTGTCATGTGCCCGAATCTACTACCTCCATCGTATGCCTGAGTCCATTTTTGTAGTGGTATCCTGTCAATCCAAGATGCCACTTCTGGTGAATAGGATCTCAAAGCTGCCAATTTAGCATCAATATGGGTTGTTTCACCTCGTAAGCTGTAAAAATACAATTATATTAGTTAGTTTAATTATTGAATGTGGTGAATGAAAGAAAAAAATTATTACCCATATTCTTTAACCGGTTCTTTAATTCATGATTCTTGAATTTTTTGTTGAAATTTGAAGCAATATGACGTATGCAGTATACTGATTGCAGTCCATCTGCTTCCCATTGTACTTCTTCAGATTGTAGGGCTGCCAATATGCCTTTCCCCCTATCTGTTATCAAGCAGAGGTTTGATTGTGGTGTAACATGCTCCCTTAAGAGTGGGAAAAACCATATTAAGGCCTCCTTTGTTTCTCCTTCCACTATTGCGAAGGCCAAAGGGAATATGTTACGTGACCCATCTTGAGCTAGTGTTGTTAGCAATGTCCCTTGATATCTTCCTGTCAGAAATGTCCCATCTACTTGGACAACTGGCTTGCAATAGTTAAACCCTTGGATGCATGGTCCAAAAGACCAAAATACGCGTTCCATAATATAGCAAGAAGGGTCAGGTTGGCCACTTACTTGTACAGGAGATCCAGTGCATTGAATTATTGTGTCGGGATTGCTTTGTTGTACAGCTTTATACCACCTGGGAAGTTCATTGTAAGACTCTTCCCAATCTCCGAACTCCTTAGCAAGCGCTTTTTGCTTACCATTTCAGGCTATGTCATATGAAACTGAATATCCAAAACGATTTTTAATTTCAGCTACCAAACTTTTGATAGGTATGGAAGGATTTTCCTTTACAGAGTTCATCACAATAGAAGCAATTTGGTTGGAATCAAGGTTGACATGATCTGCAAGTTGCATGGTTGACAAACAGGTGTGTGATCCGTCAATCTTTCTAATTTCCCAATTCAAACTTCGCTTGCTATAAGCAGCCCGTAAAGGCCACGGGCAACCTTTTTTGTAGTCGACACATCGACATATAAATTTTTCAGATTTGCTCTCAACAACAGCAAATCTATAACCATTGTCAATATGGTATTGCTTGATACATGACACTGTGGACTCTTTTGTGTCAAAAGACATGGCAACACATAGTGAATTTTCAGTCACTGGATTTGAAGCTTGAAGTGAGGTGTGACTTGATGACCCACTATGATCCGTTGTATGGACTGTATATTGGTCGGTAACCAACTCATCTTCACTAAAATCAGACAAAATATCTGGATATTGATTCAACTGATCTGCCATTTGTGTATAAATTTGAATAAGGTACGAACAAAACAAAGTGAACGAGTCTCTCCTGAATGATTCTGAAATGAGTATAAATTTTAACCACCCTACTTCCTATAAATATTAACTTTAAAGAGACCCTGCTTCCTACCCACGAGCACATTTACTATGGCTGCTTCCCACCCAGGAGCACATTTACTATGGCTGAAGCCGCTTTTAATTACAATGAGCGACTTCATTAATTAAACCACCCACTTCATTAAACACATGTCAGCACGGATTTCCCACTTCATTAAACACAAACCCTTGCATGTCGTCCGCGTGGCTGACGACTTTAATGAGTTGGTGGCATTAAATGGAAACTGTTAGGCCACCAACGACTTCAAATGCATGTCGTCTGCGTGGCTGACGACTTTAATGAGGTGTCGTCCGCGTGAGTGACGACTTTGGCTTCACTCGGCCTGACACCATCACGCGCGCGCAATTATTGCTTGACGACTGTGCTGTTGACTGTTGACTGTGCGCTCTTCCACCCACGGAATCAGTGCAATTAATGGAGTGGCAGAGATTCTCCTACTCCCTATGCCATGCACAGCTAGAAATTTGCATGCATTCGTCCAAAATGGTGGCAGCCTTTACACCTTTAATTGAATGCTCTCACAACCACAAGCCACGACCATCTTTTAAAATTGATGGACAGTGCATTGTGGAAAATCACGTGAAGAGATTTCGAGTATTGGTTCAAATACTCTCAAGTTGCACATATTCATCACTTTGTGCATTCAGTTTGGATTAGCAGTTTGAGGTTGCACGCATTGGGAGAGTTTTCAGCACTTCACCACACATTTCTAAGCTTCTACTTTCAAGGTTCTACTATCTTTTAATATTTTGTTGTCAATTAATTTTCAGATTATGTTCTAATTTTTATTTTCAATTTCTAAACACATTTAGCATGGCACAAAATGGACGTCTACCCCGGGATATGTCACTACTTCGGCTTCAACACGAACATATCACTTACGACTTATGGGAAGGACGGGAACGAGTTCTTAGACCGAGAAGAGCTGGAGTTTGGATACTAAACAACCAAGACATACTTGATCCCCGTGTCATAAATTTAATTCAACGGACTGGATTCGGACACACCTTATATATCCCAGACATGGATGTCAACCACTTCCTCATCAGTTCTTTATTAGAAAGGTGGAGATCAGAAACTCACACATTTCACTTCCCCAATGGAGAGACTATTGTGACACTAGAGGATGTAGCCGTCCTCCTTGGCCTACCGATAGACGGAGATGTGGTCACTGGTCCCACTACGGTTCAGGACATATTCGCCACCTTCCATGAACACCTAGGTGTCATCCCACCACCGACGGTGATAAGAGGGAACTCAA